>JAESFZ010000286.1_pt1 | contig 31736 bp, 16 predicted proteins | sample 9269561 | NCBI WGS metagenome assembly JAESFZ01 (sample SAMN14515552, study PRJNA621657) | algae metagenome | isolation source: Tildeniella nuda ZEHNDER 1965/U140 and co-occurring heterotrophs from wet... | place: Switzerland: Stansstaad, Zurih | collected 1965-01-01
CACGTGTTCCTCAGCCGTGCGCCACGCAGCGGAGCAAGCTCCCTGCGTGCGACTTGCATGCATTAGGCACGTCGCCAGCGTTCGTCCTGAGCCAGGATCAAACTCTGCGTTGTTGGTGTAGAGCACTGGCCTAGGCCAGCTCACACACCTTGTGTGGACCCACGTACATCATCACGATTCAGTTGTTCAGGTGCAGGTGAGGCGCTGACCAACAAAAAACCAGGCGGCGGGTTACCCCTCCGTCCTGGCGACGTCTCCGGTTCGCACCGGCGCGGTTCGCTTTGTTGCCCGAAATGAGCCTCGTTTGTCTGATCTGCCTCCAGAGGAGTGAGACCGTCGACACCAAAGCAGTATAGCACACACGCTTGAGCTTGTCAAACGAGCTATGCTAGTGCTTCGTGCCGTCGTCGCTTACGCAACGAGGGCCAGACTAACAAAAAAACCAGGCGGCGGGTTGCCCCTCCGTCCTGGCGACCTCTCCGGCATACACCGGCGTGGTTCGCTTTGTTTGTCTAACACCCAGTTTGTTAGGTCTGCCTCTTAAAGAGTGAGACCGTCGAACACCCGGCCAGTATAGCACACCTCGTACGGGCTGCCTAGAGGGATCTGTTAGATATTTGTTAGAGCGTTCACAAATAAAGTGCTAGCGGCTCGATCCGTAGCGGCGACAGATCAACTGCGGTAATTCCGCCCACCTCACAGCTAAGAGGTGTCCGCGATTGGCGCTCGTTGCAGCGGCGGATGAATTCACGCCTGGTGAAAAGCGATTATTTCGGGGCGCGGGCGCTGATACAGTCACCAGGAGTGAAATGACAACCTCTGGACAGGCAGGAGCCGCATCGTGGCAAGACCAAGGTGCTTTTGCGCATCCAGACGCTGTAAAAGGTCACTCACATAAGATGAACAAAATGTTACTTACTACACTAGTACCCTCGGTCTTTGTTGCTACTTTGGGCCGCGTGAGCTATGTGAAGCGGCCTGCATTAAGCGTGCTGTGCACGGTGGAGAGACACTGTGTGCTCTGGCGGCCGCTTAGGAATGGAGTCGCGCATAGAGGATGTAGATGAGATGAATCCACTCACAACACACCGGCAATATGCTAAGCGTCGGTTTGAGCGGAGAGATGTAGAGATTCGCTGTCATTCGACCCCAGCGAATCCTGTGCCACCGACAGCGATTCTAAGGCTTTGTAATAAGCAATCTGCGTAATTTGAGCTAAACAAACTGTAATTGAAATCACTGGTCTATTAGCGTACAGTCGACACAGATGCTCTAGCAGGCGCGGGCGCTTGCCTCTTCTTAAGCCTTACATCGGCAGCTTATAGGGCTCATGCCAGTGTGGTACGGGTAGAAACAGGCGCAAGGTGCGAATCAGCACTCGCCCCGCTGGAGCTTCGTGGCAGCCTGTTGAGGAAGGAACATTTCGTGGCAACACTACATTGGCGAGTTATCGCGCTTCTAGCGTGGTTGACCTTCTTCTTCAATATCGATCGATTGGGCGTGAGCAGCCAGCTCATCGCGCCGCTTGGCCTCCAGAGCTATGTGATCGCTGCAATCGCAACCATGCTGCCGCTTCTGCCGATCACCCAGCAGATACCGCTTTTTCTGCAGGCGGCGATCATTGCGCTGCTGAATGTACTCTCGCTTCTTATCATCCGCGCCCCTCTGCTGGGCGACACAGTGATTGTGCAGCACATACTCGGCCTGCTGCTCCAGCTCGCGACACTATTTTTGAGCTACCGGGTGAGCCAGGCCACCGCCGAGTTCCGCAAGGCGATCGAGACGATCACCTTCTCCGACCAGAACAGCCGGCTGCGTCACATCAATGAGGTGCACAGCATGGTTGACGTCGAGATGGTGCGCAGCCGGCGCTTCGAGCGCCCGCTGAGCCTGGTGGTCGTTCAGGCTGACGCCTCGTCGGTCAACATGGAGATGCATAAGCTCGTGCAAGAGATGCAGCGCTCGATGATGCAGCGCTACGTCCTCTCGACGATGGCGCGGGTGCTCTCGCGAGCGCTGCGCCGCACCGACCTGGTGCTGGAGGAAGGCAAACCCGGACGGCTGCTACTGCTAGCCCCGGAGACGAATGACGCAGAGGCCCGACTCATGGGCCAGCGGGTCTCGCGGGTGATCATGGATCGGCTGGGGATCAGCGCCACATTCGGCGCGGCCTCGTTCCCTCAGGAGGCGCTCACCTTCGAGGATCTGCGCGATGTGGCCGAGCAGGATCTTCAGTCTCGTAAGAGCGGGGTCAATGAAGTCGTCCCGGACGAGATGCTCGCGCTTGGCGGGATCGCCGTGAAGGCCCCGCAGGACCATGAGACCGCCCACGTATAAGCGCTCGCCTAACAATCGCACACCCACCCCTCCCCACACCCCTCGCGTAGCTGCACACCCCTGTGCAGCTACCCGAATCCAACAATCATCCCGGGCGAAGCGCCAATCCCAACATAAACATCGATCCCACAGCGCAGGCTCACAGGCCCGCGCCGTCTCGTCAGCCCTCCGCTCTACTACTACTGTGCTAATACTACATAAAGTTTAGTTTCACCGCTGTATTTACATATGTTTGTAAAGATCACGTGAGGCGTTCCGTGCTATTGTTTGAGCTATGCTACCGATACGCAAGCGCAAAACCGATACTTTCGAGGCAGCGCGGCTTCCGGCGGCGCTGCATATCGATGAGCAGCCTGGCGCGGGCGGCCTGCCGCTTCTACGCGGCGAGCTGCCGACGGAGGCGACAAGCGCTTTCGTGGTGGCGGTGCAGATCTGTAATAGCGCCGGCATTCCGATCATCGAGGGTCAGGCCACTGTCGGCCCCGGCGATCGATCGGTCCTGTTTACCGATCTCCGCCCCATCGGCATCGACGCCTACACCCACAAGCCTGCCGAAGAGCGAGCACAGATCGCCGAGCGCATCTGGACGCGCCGATCGTTCGCCACACTGCAGCTTAAAGATTAACCCTCGCCGGAGCGCTATAGCTCCTCAAATAGCCAAACCACTGATCTGGCGGTGCGGCGCAGCAATAAGGTGCAACGCACTATGATTGACCAGCTTGCCCGTATGCCCGGCTACTACATAGCTCGACAGACCGGGCGCAATGTCCCGCTCCCCAGCAACCTGACCTTCAGCGTTAGCTACCGCTGCAACTCGCGCTGCGTCACCTGCAATGTGTGGCGCAAGCGGGTGGCCGACTTCACGCTGGACGAGTACGAGCGCACGTTCCAGAAGCTGGGCCGCTCGCTGCGCTGGGTGACGTTCAGCGGCGGCGAGCCCTTCCTGCGCCCCGACCTGATCGACATCGTGCTGGCCTGCTACCGCACCTGCCGGCCGAACATCATCAACATCCCGACCAACGGCCTGCTGGTTGATCGGGTGGCCAAAGGCGTGGAGCGGCTGGCCCGCGAGGCCCCGCACAGCAAGATCGTGATCAACCTCTCGCTCGACGGCGTCGGCGAGGAGCACGACGCCATCCGCGGCGTGCCGGGCAACTACGTCAAGCTCCGCGAGAGCTACGCGGCGCTCCAGGCGATAGACGCGCCCAACCTGACCGTCGGCATCCACACCGTCATCTCGCAGCACAATATCGCCCGCTTCGGCCACATCCGCGAGCATGTGCGCAGCGAGCTGAGGCCGGACTCGTTCATCACCGAGCTGGCCGAAGAGCGGGTCGAGCTGGACACGATCGGCCTCGACATCACGCCGCCGCTCGAGCAGTACGCCGAGGTGGTGGAGCAGCTGAGCGCCGATATCGACGCCGAGCCGGCGACCGGCGTGGCCGCGATCGCCCAGGCCTTCCGCCAGCACTACTACCAAGTTGCCCGACGGACCCTGAGCGAGCAGCGCCAGATCCTGCCCTGCTACGCCGGAGTGGCCTCCGGCCATATCGCGCCGAACGGCGATGTCTGGACCTGCTGCATCCGCGCGGAGCCGATCGGCAGCCTGCGCGAGAACAACTACGATCTGCGACCGATCTGGGCCGGCAGCCGCGCGGACACCCTGCGCGACAGCATCAAGCGCGGCGAGTGTCATTGCCCGCTAGCGAACGCGGCCTACACCTCGATGCTCAACGATCCGCCCAGCCTGGCCCGCGTGGGGATGAACTTCGCTCGACTGCAGATGCGCCGACTGGCCCAGGGAAAGCGAGGCAAGTAGATGATCCGCTGCACTATCGGGGTGATGGCCTATAACGAAGAGGACTCGATCGTGCCGGTGCTCAGGGCGCTACTGGCCCAGCGCACCGACCAGTGTGAGATCGAGGAGATCATCGTGGTAGCGAGCGGCTGCACCGACCGCACGGTCGAGCGGGCCGAGGCGATCGCCGCGGGCAGCCCGATCATCACGGTCGACCATGAGGCCATCCGCGCCGGCAAGGCGGCCGCCGTGAACCGGCTGATCAGCCTGGCCAGCGGCGAGGTGGTGGTGCTGGTGGGCGCCGACACGCTGCCCGACCCGCACGCGATCGAGCGCCTCGTCGCCCCCTTCGCTGACCCCGAGGTGGGAATGACCGGGGCGCGGGTGGTGCCGCTGAACAGCGCGCACACCTTCCTGGGCTGGACGGTGCACCTGCTCTGGCACCTGCACCACCGCCTGGCCAGCCGGAGCCCCAAGCTCGGCGAGCTGGTGGCCTTCCGCAATGTGGTCGAGACGATCCCCCCGGAGACCGCCACCGACGAGGTGGCGCTCGAGGCGGCGCTGGTCGGGCAGGGCCTGCGGCTGGTGTATGTGCCCGACGCGATCGTCTACAACTACGGCCCCGAGAACCTGGGCGACTTTATGTCGCAGCGGCGGCGGATCTTCGCCGGGCACCTGCATATCGCCGAGCAGCTGGGCTACCGCCCGGTCTCGATGCAGAACGACTGGCTGATCAGGCTTTGCCTGGAGACGATGCTGCGCCACCCGCTGCTGACCGTCTGGCTGGGCTTCGCGATGATGCTGGAGGCCTACGCCCGGCTGCTCGGCACCATGGACCATGTGACCGGCCGCGACCACCGGGCCTGGCGGCAGGTGCGCAGCACCAAGCAGGTGCAGCGCGAGGGCCAGCGGCTGCGCCTAGCGGTGATCAACTGCCGCAACTCGCTCGACACCGGCGAGCTGCTGCGCTGCGCCGCCCAGATCCCATCCGAGCTAGGCGCGCTGATCTGGTGGGACTCGCCGCTGACCGAGGCGGTCTTCGCCCTGCCGGCGGTGGAGGGCTGCTCGATCGAGCAGCAGATGGCCGCGCTCGCCGACTACTTCGGCCCGCGCAGCCGGCTGATGGTGGCCTACCGGCTGGTCGAGTTCGCGACCTGGCAGGCCAGCGACTACGCGCCGCGCCTGGAGGAGCGCGCGGTATGCGCGGCCACCTACTGATCACAGGGGCCAGCGGCTTCATCGGGCTGGCGCTGGCCCGCCGCCTGCGCGCCGACGGTCGCCCGGTGCGAGCCTTCGTCCGCCCGCGCGCCGCGGGCGACCCGGCCCTGACCGAGCTGCGCGCGCTCGGCGCCGAGGTGATCTTCGGCGACGCGGCCGACGAGGCAGCGCTGGCCCCGGCCATGGCCGGGGCTTCTGCGATCTTCCACATGGTCGGCCAGCTCCAGGTTGCGGGCCTGTCCGATGAGCTCTACGCACGCACTCATGTGGCGGGCACACGGGCGCTGCTGCGGGCCAGCGCCGCGGCCGCCCCGGACGCCGCGATCGTCTACGCCAGCACCACCGGCGTGCTCGGCCCCACCGGCCCGACCCCGCTCGACGAAGATGCGCCCCTACGACCCGGCACGATCTACGAGCGCACCAAGGCCGCCGGCGAGACACTGGCGCGCGAGCTGGCGGCCGAGCTGGGCCTGCGGCTGGTGGTAGCGCGGCCCGGGCTGGTGTATGGCCCGGGCGACATGCATCTGCTGAGCTGGTTCAGGGCGATCGAGCGCGGGCTATACCGGGTGGTGGGGCGCGGCGACAACCCGCTGCACCCGATCTATATCGACGAGCTGGTGGAGGGGCTGCTGCGCTGCGCCGCGGCGCCGGCCGGGCGGGTGTACCACCTGGTGGACCCGGAGCCGGTGCCGATCGCGCAGCTGGCGGCGGCGATCGCGCGCGCGCTGGGCCGGCGGCCGCCGCAGCTGCGTATCCCGGCGCGGCTGGCCTGGCTGGCCGGCGCCGCGCTGGAGGCCATCCCCGGGCTGCCGGCCGACAAGCTGCCGCTGACGCGGAGCCGGGTGGAGTTTATGCTGGCGCGGCGGGCCTACTGCGGCTGCCGCGCCCGCGACGAGCTGGGCTTTGTGCCGCGGATCGGGCTCGACGAGGGCATGCGCCGGGCCGTAGCCTGGTATCGTCAGGAGCGGTTGCTGGCATGAGCGCGATCGTCTGCAGCGTGATCATCCCCTCATACCGCTCCGCGAGCACAATCACCGGCTGCCTGGCCGCGCTGCGCGCACAGGTGGGCGCGCCGGCCTTCGAGGTGATCGTGGTCGATAGCTCGCCCGACGAGACGGCGGCGATCGTGCTGCGCGACTTCCCCGAGGTGCGGCTGATCGTGCGCGAGCAGCAGACCGACCCGGCCAGCGGGCGCAACATCGGCGCGGCCGAGGCGCGGGGCGAGATCCTCTGCTTCATCGACTCGGACTGCCTGGCGGCGCCGGACTGGCTGGCCCGGCTGGCCGCCCGCATCGGCGAGGGTCACAGCGCGGTGGGCGGCGCGATCGTCAACGCCAACCCGGAGACGCTGGCGAGCTGGGCGGGCTACTTCTGCGAGTTCCGCGAGTTTCTGCCCGGCGGCCCTGCCCGGCCGGCGCAGAACCTGACGATCGGCAACAGCGCCTACCGGCGGGCCGACTTCGCGGCGCTGGGCGGCTTTCCTGCCGGCTACTTCCCCCAGGAGGATCAGGTGTTCCACCGGGAGATGCGAGTGCGCGGGATGTCGATCCTGCTCGACCCGCAGATCACCGTGGCCCACCACCACCGCGCCGAGCGGGCGGCCTTCCTGGATCACCAGCGCCGGATCGGGCGGGCCAACGCGCGAGTGCTACGCCTGATCGAAGGCCAGGGCTCGCGGCTGGCGCGCAACAGACCGCTGGCCGCGCTGCTGATGCCGGCGCTTGTGCCGTACCGGCTGAGCCGCACGCTCTATGCCTGCCGTGGGGTGGCCGGCGGGCTGGCGCTGCGCAGCCCGGCGCTGATATGGCTGTGTTTACTCGGGATGATATGCTGGGGGCGAGGGTTTCTTGAGGAGGCCGCGCCGGCGCGCTAACACTGTGGCAACCTATATCACCACTATCGATCTTGACGCGCCGCTGCACCCGATCGAGGTGCCGGCCCCGGCCGGCGGCCTGCTGGCCCTGCTGCGGCGCGGCGGCCGCCCGGCGGGCATGCTGCGCCTCGATGGTCGGCACTTCACGGCCGCGGCGCTTCGGCGGGCGGTCGCCGAGCAGAGCGAGACCGGCGCTGAGCTGGCGCCGGCGCTCGCCCACGACGGCGCCGCGATCTCGATCGTCGTCTGCACACACGAGCGCCCCGACGACCTTGAGCGCTGCCTGGAGGCGCTGGCCCCGATGGCCGCGGCCGGCCACGAGGTGCTGGTGGTGGACAACGCGCCGCGCAGCGGCCGCACTGCGGCGGTGGCGGCGCGCTTCCCCTTCCGCTATTTGATCGAGCCGCGCCAGGGCCTCGACCACGCCCGCAACTGCGGCCTGCTGGCCGCCAGCCACGCGATCGTGGCATACACCGACGACGACGCCGTGCCCGACCCGGGCTGGGCGGCCGCGATCGCCGCGCCCTTCGCCGACCTGACGGTGGGCTGCGCGACCGGCCTGGTGATGCCGCTGGAGCTGGAGACGGCGGCGCAGGAGCAGTTCGAGCTGTACTGCCTGGGCAGGCGCACCTTCGAGCGGCGCGTCTTCGGGGCGCCCGCCACCCCGCCCTCCACGGCGGGTGTCGCCGGGATGGGCGCCAACATGGCCGTCCGCCGCGAGCTGGCGCTCAGCCTCGGCGGCTTCGACCCGCGCCTGGACGGCGGCATGCCGACCTGCTCGGGCGGAGACACGGACATGTTCGCCCGCGTCCTTGACGCGCGCGCGCGAATCGTCTACACCCCCGACGCCCTGGTATGGCACCGGCACCGCCGCGACACACGCAGCCTGAACGACTGTATCTTCGGCTATGGGGTTGGGCTCTACAGCTTTCTGACCAAGCGGGTGATCGAGCAGCGCGACATGGGGGCTCTGCTGACGGGGGCGCGCTGGTGGGCCGGGCCGCCCTTGAAGGCCGCCTGGGGCTGGCTGCGCGGCCGCCCCACGCCCCCCGCCGGCCTGCTGCTGCGCGAGGCCGCCGGGGCGCTGCTCGGCCCGCATCGCCTGCGCGTGGCCCACAGCCAGCTTGTGGCATCCGCTGAGCGAGAAACCTACAGCCATGGCGACTGAGACAACTTCTAACCCTGCCCAGGCGGGCAGCCGACCCGCCCAGGCGATGCAGGCCCTAAGAGGGCTGGCTCCCGACCTGCTCGCGGCGCCGGGCGACGCCTCCGCTGCGGAGCCCTGGGACATCGCCGTGGCGATCTTCGAGGCTGCGCTCCGGCCATTCTGCCCAGAGCCGTCGGAGGCGCCGGAGCTTCTGGTCGCTCTGGGGCCAGCGGTCGATGAGCTTCTCGCCGCCGTAGAGGCGCAGGCCGGCGTGCCCGGGATGGCCCGCCGCGCACGGCTCCATCTCGAGCGGATGACGCTGGAGCAGGGGCTGCCGATCGCGTCGCTTGGGCTGGGCCTTACCCACGTCGAGCACATCGAGCTCACCGAACCGATCGCCGACATCCGCCCCGCAGCGCAGGCGGAGCGGATCTGGTGCATCGTCGCGATCGAGGGCGCGCCCCTCGGGCGGGTGGAGCTACCTGTCTGTGATGGGCTTGTGCCGGGCGCGGTGATCGCCGACGCGATCGCCAACGCCTACGCCTGGGCCATCCTTGGGCGCTTCTTCGAGCGCACGCTCTACCCCAGGCTGAGCATCGAGCGCCACGAGGCCGGCATCACGGTCAGGCGCGGCAAGCTGGCATTGGCCAAACAGCTGCAGATCGCAGGCGACCATATCTGGCCGGCCGTCCATGACGCAATCGGCTGGACGGCGCTGATGCAGGAGCTTTATGGCCGGCCGGACTGGCCCGATGCGCACTTCTACGACCGCAAGTCGGGCGACAGCGCGGCGGCCGTGCGCCGCCCGCGTGGCGGCTGGGCGCTCGTTGAGGTGAGCGGCGACCCCGTTGAGCTAGCGGCGGGCGAGCAGGCGACGGACGTGGTGCTGGCAGTTGGCGGCGTGCCGGTCGGCAGCGTGCGGGTGGCGGGCGGGCCCGGCGCCTGTCGCGCCCAGGAGCTGCGCGTGCGGCTCATCGAGGCCAGCGGCATGGAGCTGTGCGTGGCGGCTGTGCGCGAAGCGCTGATCGGCCGCCCCCTGGACGCAGAGCCGTCTGGGCTGCGGGCCAGGCTGGCGGCACAGGCGGCGCGCACTCCGGCCGATGCGCACGCCAACCTCGCGCCCGCCTCGGCGGCGGCGGTCGCGCGGGCGCTCGCTACGGCCCCCCGCGGGCTCGTGATCGGCCAGCCGGCCGGGGCGCCGCTCGGCTCGCGGGCGCCCCGGCGCGCGGCCCTACCTGTCACGGCGCTGAGCACGCTCGCCGAGGCCGCGGCGCTCTATGGCAGCCCGGTGGTCGCCCCGGACGTGGCGGCGGGGCAGCTCGGGCGGGTGATCCTCGCCCCGGACGTGATCGGGCCGGCCCGCCAGGCCGCTCGGGCGGCGGCCAACAATGCGCCTGCGGCCGCCCCGAGCAAGGCCAAAGCCTATGACCGCAACCACTTCGAGACGCTCTTCGCCGCCCATCCCGACCCGTGGAAGTACACGAGCCCCTACGAGCAGATCAAGTACGAGCAGACGCTCGCAATGATCCCGGCGGGGCGGGCCGGCCGCGCGCTCGAGATCGCGAGCGCCGAGGGCCATTTCACCGCCCAGCTCGCGCCGCGCGTCGAGCACCTGGTCGCCACCGACATCTCGCAGGTTGCGCTTGAGCGCACCGCGGCCCGCTGCGCCGACCACAGCCACATCGAGTACCAGCAGCTCGACCTGGCCAAAGATGCCTTGCCCGGCCGCTTCGACCTGATCGTCTGCAGCGAGGTGCTCTACTATGTCGGCGGGCGCGCCGGCCTGAGGCAGACCGCACGCAAGATCGCCGAGGCGCTGACGCCCAGCGGCCACCTTGTGACCGCGCACATGAACCTGGTAGTCGACGAGCCGGACCGGCCGGGCTACGACTGGGATCTGCCCTTCGGCGCGAAGACCATCGGCGAGACTTTTGCGGGCACGGGGATGCTTGAGCTGGTGAGAGAGCTTCACACGCCGCTGTATCGGGTCCAGCTCTTCCGGCGGCGCCACGGCCTTCGGCTGCCGTGGCGAGGCGCGCAGCCGCAGATCGTCAAGATCGAGCAGCCGTCGCCCCCGCCGGCACAGGTCGCCGACCACGTGCTCTGGAGCGGCGGCAAGCCGCGGGGCGCCGAGCAGCAGGAGATCACGACCAGGCACCTGCCGATCCTGATGTACCACCGGGTGGCCCCGGCGGGCGCCGAGGCCGCCGCGCGCTACCGGGTGTCGCCGGAGCGCTTCGAGGAGCAGCTGCGCTACCTGCGCGACTCGGGCTTCTACAGCGTGCGGCTCGAGGAATGGCGGGCCGCGATGGAGAGGCGCCGGCCCCTCCCCGGGCGCGCGGCGCTGATCACCTTTGACGACGGCTACCAGGATTTTCAGGACTACGCCTGGCCGCTGCTCAAACGCTACGGCTTCACGGCCCATGTCTTCCTCGTGGCCGACCATATAGGCGGCACAAACGTTTGGGATCAGAAGTTTGGCGAGACGGTGCCGCTCCTCGGCTGGCCAGCCATCCGCGAGCTCCAGCACGAGGGAGTGGCCTTCGGCGCCCACACCTGCAGCCACCGGCTGCTCAACTCGCTCGCCCCGGCCGCGGTGGTGGAGGAGGGGCTGCGGGCGCGTATGATCCTTGAGCGCGAGCTCGGGCAACCTGTGGCGAGCATCGCGTACCCCTACGGCGATGCCGACGGGGCGGTGCAGCACCTGATGGGGGCCTGCGGCTACACCAGCGGGCTTACCTGCGTGCCGGGGCGCGCCCAGCTGCACGAGAGCCCGCTGGCGCTGCCGCGGCTCGACGTCAGCGGCACCGGCGGACTAACGGAGTTCATCGCCCAGCTCGGCCGCTAGGCCGAGCCGGCGGTAGCCTTTGGAGCATACCAATGAGCGCGCGAGTTCTCGACATCGAGCTGGGAGAGCCGCTGGCAGACATTGATCTTGGTGGCCGCACGCGAGCCTACGTGCTGCTACGCTACGCCGGCCGGCCCGTCGGCCGGCTGCGCCTGGAGTGCCCCGGCGGCTGGCTTGGCGCAGACCAGCTGCGCGCTGCCGTCGCCGCCGATCAGGCCCTGGCCGAGCGGCTGGTGCGACGGGCCAGCCTGGCCCAGCTCAGCCCTGCCCCCCCGGCGGGCGCGGCGCCGAGCTGGACGGTGATCGTCTGCACCCGCGATCGCACCGAGGATCTTGCGCGCTGCCTGAATGCGCTCCAGCAGATAAGCACCCCGGGCGGCGAGATCCTGGTCGTCGACAACGCCCCCTCCAGCGACGCCACCGAGCTGCTCGCCAGGCGCTACGCGGTGCGCTATGTGCGCGAGGACCGGCCGGGGCTGAACTGGGCCCGCGCGCACGGCGTCCGCGAGGCCCGCGGCGAGATCGTGATCTTCACCGACGACGATGTTGTCGTCGAGCCGGGCTGGGTCGCCGCGATCCTTGAGCCCTTCGCCGCCCCGCGCGTTGCCGCCGTCACGGGGCTGACGATGCCGCTGGAGCAGGAGACGGCCGCCCAGGAGCTGTTCGAGACCTACGGCGGCTTCGGCCGCGGCTTCGAGCGGCGCATCTTCGACTACACGCGCATCCCGCCCGCCGCTGCGGGGATGTGCGGCGCCGGCGCGAACATGGCCTTCCGGCGCGAGCTGGCCACCAGCATGGCGATCTTCGAGGCTGAGCTCGACTGCGGCACGCCGGCCGAGACCGGCGGCGACGCCTACGCCTTCTACCGCCTGCTCGCCGACGGCCACCAGATCATCTACACGCCCGACGCCGTGGTCTGGCACCGCCACCGGCGCGACTATGCGGCGCTGCGCCGCACCCTCGCCGGGTATAGCGTCGGCGGCTTCGCTTTCCTCATCCGCTGCCTGGTTCAGCACGGCGACTGGCAGGCCGTCGGGGTCGCCGGCTCGTGGTTCTACCACGACCATCTGCAGCAGCTCAAGCGATCCCTGCTGCGCCGGCCCGGGCAGCTCCCGCTCGATCTGGTGCTGGCGCAGATCACAGCCTGCCCGCGCTCGGTTCGCGCCTACCTCGCGAGCACCCGCCGCGAGCGCGCCTACCTCCGCGCGAAGCCGGCCGCGCCGATCCTCACCACCGGCGCCAGCGGCGAGCCGGGCCTGTAGCCGGCCAAGGAGTGCCCTCGATGGACCTGCAGTGCAGCGTGATCGTCCCGAGCTATAACCGCCGCGCCACCCTCGAGATGGTGCTGGCGGGCCTGGCCGCCCAAACCCTCGCCGGCGAGCGCTTCGAGGTGCTCGTCGTGCTCGACGGCGGCAGCGACGACTCGGCCGCCATGCTCGCCCGCTGGCGCGACGAGGGCCGCATCCGCAACCTGCGCTGGCTGACGCAGCCCAACAGCGGCCAGGCGGCGGCGCGCAACAACGGCGCGCAGGCCGCCCGCGCGCCGATCCTCGTCTTCCTCGACGACGACGTCGTCCCCGAGCCCGAGCTGCTTGAGGCGCATCTGCGCTGGTACGACAGCGACGAGCGGCTGACTGTGCTGGGCGACTGCCTGATCGTCCGCGAGCGCCGCGAGTCGCTCTACCACCTGATGGTGTGGGCCTGGTGGGAGGATATGTACCGGGCGCGCGCCCTGCCGGGCCGCCGCCCAGGGATACGCGACTTCTGCGCCGGCAACTTCTCGCTGCGCCGCGCCGACCTGCTGCATGTCGGCGGCTTCGACACGGATTTTCGCGGCTACGGCGGCGAGGACTTCGAGCTGGGCCACCGGCTGCTGCGCGGCGGGGTGCGCTTCGTCGCCGACCGCGGCGCGCGGGCTCGCCACTACCACCGCACCAGCGTGGCCGGCGTGCTGCGGGCCACCCGCCAGGAGGCCCACGGCGACAAGCTGCTCGGGCTCAAGCACCCGGAGCTACTGCCCGGCCTGCGCCTGGCCCGCCTGCCCGGCGGGCGCTACGCCCTGCTGGCCCTGCTGGCCATGTTCGCGCCGGCCCTCGGCGATCTGCTGATGCGGCTGCTCCAGGCCGCCCTGCCGCTCTACGAGCGCCTGCAGCTGCGCCGGCTCTGGCAGAGCTGGTTCGATCACATCCGCGGCTACTCCTACTGGCGCGGCGTCCGCGACGCCTTCGGCTCCTGGCGGGCCCTGCGGGCCTACCAGCGTACGGCGCCGCCCCTGCCGCGCCAGAGCCTCGATCTTAGCGCCGGCCTGCCCGCGCTGCCGGACGTCTGGGTCGATGGGCCGAGCGTGCTCGAGCTGCGGGTGGGCGGCGCACGCCTGGGCGAGGTCTACCTGCCGCGGGCGATCGAGGCGCCGCTGCGCGACTACCTGGCCGAGCAGATCTACGCCCAGCTCGGCCCGCAGCTCTGGCGGCGCCTGCGCCGCGAGCCGGCGCTGGCCCGGAGCCTGGGCTGGCTCGATCACCCCCACCTCCCTGAGGCCACACGATGAGCTGGACGGAGCGGATCGCAGGCAGGCCCGCCCAGCTCGTTGGGCGCGGGCGAGCCAGGCTCCTGGTGCTGGCGGCCGGCGCCTGGTGGGCTCTGGTGATAGCGCGCTACTTCGCGCAGCTCTGGCGCGGCAGCTGGTACGGCGGCGACGAGCTGCCCGGGCTCTACCTTGACCTGACGCTACCGGCCCTGCGCGAGGCTCTGATGCGCGGCGCCGCCGGGCTTGGCGGCGCGGCCCTGCTCGTCGCCAGCGCCGTCGTCGTCGGCCGGCAGGTCAGCCGGCTAGCTGGCTGGCGCTACGCGGGGGCCGCCGAGGAGCTGCCGATCGTCGCCTCGCTGGGCTTCGGCCTCTACGCCTACCTGGGCCTGGCCCTCGCCGCCGCCGGCCTCTACCGCCCCACGCCGCTGGTGGCGCTCGGCGTGGCCCCCGGCCTGGTGGCCGGCGCCATGCTGGCTCTGCGCCGCCGGCCCGAGCTCGGGGCCGCCGCGCGCCGCCTGCGCCTGCCGCGGCGCGGCGAGCGCCTCTGGGCGGTCTGCGCCGGGCTCGCCATGGCCTGCGCGCTGGTGGCCGGCCTGGCGCCGGAGCGGGAGTATGATGCGGCCTGGTACCACCTCAGCTACCCGATGTACTACCTGGCGGCGGGGCGGCTCGTCGACCTGCCCCACGACTACGTCTCGCTCTACCCGATGACCTGGGAGCTATGGTTCGGCTACGGCATGGCCCTGGGCGGCCCGGTGGCGGCCAAGCTGCTCCACTTCGCCTGCCTGCCGCTGGCCGGGCTGGCCACCTACGCTCTGGCCCGCCGCGCGGCGCCGGCCGCCTCGCCCTGGCTGGCCGTCGCGCTCTTCGCCACCATACCGACCGTGATCTGGGAGGCGAGCACGGCCTACATCGATCTGGCGCTGGCCCTGCACATGGTCGTCGCCATCTACGCGCTGCTGCGCCACCTGGAGCGGCGCGAGCGGCAGTGGCTGCTGATCGGCGCGCTCAGCCTCGGGCTAGCCGTGGCCACCAAACATCTGGCGCTCTTCGCCCTGGCGATCTGCGGGCTGGGGCTGCTGCTGACCCTGTGGCGGCGCGAGCGACGCCTCTGGCCGGCCCTGGCCGCCTCAGCCGCGCTTGGCGCCCTGGCGCTGCTGCCCGCCCTGCCCTGGTACGCCCGGGCCTACCTGGCCAGCGGCAACCCGGTCTTTCCCGAGCTGTTCGGCCTGTTTGGCGCGCCGCCCGAGCGCTGGGATGCTACGGCCCTGGCCGGGCTCAGCCGCTTCCTCGCGGCCTTCGGCCCGCAGACGACGCCCGAGCTGCTGCTGCTGCCCTGGCACATGACGGTCCACGCTGAGGCCTACCACGGCACGCTTGGTCCGCTCTTCCTGCTGCTGCTGCCGGCTCTGGCCCTGCGCCGGATGCGCGGCTCGCTGCGCCTGATCGCCCTGTTCAGCCTGGCCTATCTGGCTCTTTGGGCCTCGCCGAGCTCCAGCTTCCAGATGCGCTTCCTCGTGCCGATCACGCCGCTGCTAGCCGTGCTCGGCGCGGCGGCCATCAGGCACCTGGCCAGCCTGACCCGGCGCGCGGTCGGGACAGCAGGCCCGCGGCTCCTGGCGGGGGCCGTGGCCCTGCTGCTTCTGCTCAACCTGCCGCCGTTCACCGCGCTTCACGAGGTCGACCGCGTCGGCTGGCAGGGCTGGCTCAACAATGTCCTGCGCGACGTCCCGGTGAGCGTTGTGGTCGGCGGCGAGACAGCCGACAGCTTCCTGCGCCGTAACGTGCGCTCGTATGCTGTCTGGCAGCACGCCAACGCCGCGCTGCCGCCCGAGGCGCGGGTGCTGAGCTGGGCCAATGGCGACCAGCTCTACAGCCGGCGCGATCGGATATGGGCCTACGCGACGGTCATGCGGCCGGCGGTCTGGGCCGGGGTCGGCGAGGCGGAGATCGCCCTGGCGGGGCTGCGCGAGCAGGGGATCACCCACGTGATCCTGGACAAGAGCCTCGCCTCGGAGTGGGAGCAGCACGCGGTCAGCGGCGCACAGGCCAGGGCCGAGTGGTATACATTGCTCTATGAGGATCGCTTCTACGCCCTGTACGCGCTGCGCTGGGATCAGCTCGGCGCTCGCAGCTAAAGGAACCAATGAGCAACCCAACGCTCACCCGCCTCTCGTCGCTCGGCTACGGCTACGATGTGCTGAGCACACTCGTCCGGCGCGAGCTGCGCATCCGCTACAAGGGCTCGATCCTGGGCCTGCTCTGGGCGGTGCTCAGCCCGCTCGGCACAGTGGCGGTGCTGCACGTGCTGTTCTCGCGTATCCTGCCGCTGGACATCCCTCACTATGCGGCGTTCATCTACAGCGGGATGCTGCCCTGGAGCTGGTTCCAGGCCTCCGTCGTGACCAGCGCCCACACCCTGATCGATAACCGCGATCTGGTGCGCAAGCCCTTTTTTCCACGGCTGATGCTGCCGGGTGTGGTCGCCGGCACCAACTTCTGCCTGTATCTGCTGGCGCTGCCGGTGCTGGTGGCGCTGCTGCTGATCGAGGGAGTCGCGCTTTCTCCGGCCCTGCTGCTGCTGCCGCTGGTCTGGGTTGTGCTAGGGCTCTTCTCCCTGGCATGCAGCGTCCTGGTGGCGGCGCTGGGCGTGGTCGTCCGCGACGTACAGCACCTGCTCGGCGTGGGCATGCTGCTCTGGTTCTACATGACCCCGATCTTCTACGACCCGACACGGATCGCGCCGGACATGGCGCGCTGGCTCAACCTGAACCCGCTGACGCCGATCATCGCGGCCCACCGGCAGATCGTGCTGGCCGGGCAGCCACCGGATATGGTCGGGCTGTCGCTCGCGGCCCTGGTGAGCGCCGCGCTGCTTGCCGGGAGTGTCTGGCTGTTCCGGGTGCTGGAAGACTCATTTGTCGAAGAGGTCTAATGTGAGCATTGTGGTCGAAGGACTGAGCAAGCGCTACTGGCTCCAGGGCGAGGCCCCGCGCACCCTCCAGCAGGCGCTCGGCCAGCTGATCGGCGCGGCCCAGCGCCGCACGCCCTTCTGGGCCGTGCGGGACGTCAGCTTCACCATTCGCCCCGGTGAGTCTGTGGCGCTGATCGGCTCGAACGGCGCCGGCAAGAGCACGCTGCTGCGGATGCTCTGTGGGCTCGGGCGCCCCACCGCCGGGCGGACCCGCGTCGAGGGGCGGGTGACGGCGCTGCTCGACCTGGGCGTGGGCTTCCACCCGATGCTGAGCGGCCGGGAGAATGTCTATGTGAGCGGGGTTATCTCGGGCCTGCGCGAGGCCGAGGTCCGCGAGCGCTTCGACGAGATCGTCGAGTTCGCCGAGATCGGGCCGTTCATCGACCAGCCGCTGCGCACCTACAGCGCCGGCATGCAGCTGCGCCTGGCCTTCGCCGTCTCCATGCACGTCGAGCCCGACGTGCTGATCATCGACGAGGCGCTGGCCGTGGGCGACTCGCACTTCCAGCAGAAGTGCCTGGAGCGCCTGGAGGGCTTCCGCAGCGCCGGCAAGACGCTCCTGATGGTCGCCCACGATATGGGGCTGGTGCGCGCCTTCTGCGACCGGGCGATCTGGATGCGCCGCGGCCAGCTCGTCGCCGATGGCCCGGTGGAGGTGGTGACCGACGCCTATATGGAGACCAGCGGCGGCGTCGACTCTCCGGTCGAGATCGGCGGCCAGCTCGCCGGGCAGGCCTGAGCCGCCGGCAAAGCGGCTGCGCCCGCCCCCTCTCCGAACGTGGAGAGGGGGTTTGTCGTCCTCGGCGCTAGCGGTTGAGCAGCGGCAGGTAGATCCGCGGCTGCGGCGCGGCTCCGGGGGTTGGGCTAACCGTGCTGGTGCTGGTGGCCGTGCCGGTGCTGGTGGCCGTGCCGGTGCTGGTGGCTGTGCCGGTGCTGGTGGCCGTGCCGGTGCTGGTCGGCGTGGGCGGCGTGCCAGTAGCGGTGCGCGTGTTGGTCGGCGTGCCAGTAGCGGTGCGCGTGTTGGTCGGCGTGCTGGTGGCCGTGCTGGTGCTGGTCGGCGTGCTGGTGGCCGTGCTGGTGCTGGTCGGCGTGTTGGTTGGCGTGCTGGTCGGCGTGCTGGTCGGCGTGTTGGTCGGCGTGTTGGTCGGCGTGTTGGTCGGGGCGCCGGCGAAGCTGATCGCAAAGCGCTCGAAGTTGAAGTCGACCATGTCTTGATCGCTGCCGGAGCGGGCCGAGACAGTCAGCCCCGCCGGGGCGCCTGGGGCAAAGAAGACCGCGCGCTGGGCCTGGCTGAGCGTCAGCACCTTCGGGCCTTCGCCGTCGCTCACCTGCTGGAGACCCTGGCTGCCGCTGGTGGTGACGATCTGGTAGAAGCCCCGCACCGTGCCGTTCGCGGGGTTGCCGACCAGGTGCAGGTCGATGTGCTCGATGCTGGAGGGGCTGGGGAGCGGATCCTGGGTGCTCGCGCCGCTGTCGTTTGTCTCCTGGTAGAGCTCGATCACATTCTGGCCGCCGAGGCGGGCGACAACCAGCTTGATGAAGCTGTTCTCGCTGGGTCCGATGAAGATCCCGGCCTGCTGCGAGTTGGTGGTGAGCGGCGGGAGCGGGCCATCGAGCCGCGCGGTGACGGTAAAGGCGCGGGTGGCGTCGTAGGGCAGCTGCAGCGCGTTCTTTAGATTTTCGAAGCCATTCTGGGCGCTGCTCGTCGCCGTGGTGCGCACCCGCAGCACGCCCTCGTTCGCGCGCAGGTCGAGCTGGCTCGGGTCGTACGACGCCGGCGTCACGTCGTCGATGTTGTCGGCGCTATTCTTCTGCGTCGTCACGAAGCCGAGCGGCTGGCCGTCCTTATCTAGAAGCGTGCCGGGGTAGGCGCGGTCGAACTCAAGCGTGAGATCGAGCGGGCTGGGCCGCACGTTGCGCAGGATCACAACGACGTCCTGATAATCGTCGCCGAAGGTCTCCTCGGTGGCCACCAGATAGGCGTTCGGCTCGTCGAGCGGGTAGACGCGCAGCTTGTGGCGGCGCACCAGGGGCGACCATGTGTTGAGCGAGTCCTCGCTGTAGACGCCGGGCTGATCGGGGAAGCTCGGCCAGAACGACCAGAGGCCGAAGTCGGCGCCGCCCGGGTCGAAGCTGGTGGCGCCGCTGGCGTCGATCTGCGGGTAGAGCCCCTTTGCGTAGGCGGTGCCAACCGAGAAGAGCTCGGTGCGGGCCGCGGCGTTGCCGCTGGGGTACCAGCCCATCTCAAACATGGTGGCGGGCTCGGAGCTGGAGGGGCCGAAGGCGGCGATCGGTTCGATCGTCACCGGGCCAGGCCCGGCCTTGCGAAAGCGCTGGGCGGCGACCTCGTCGCCCCAGAGGATCGACGAGCGGCCGAGCGGGAGCGTGCTCGGGTCGGGGTCGGCGACGTCCACATCGAGGTCGAAGGTGTCGAGGATCCACTGGAGCGACGGCTCGGAGCCGCGGCTCTGAATGCCGAGGCCGCGCAGCTCCACGCTCACCTGGGCGCTGCCGGGGGCGTTGCTGCTGATGCGCAGCTCGGCCGTCTTCACGCCGACGGCCGAGGGGTTGAAGCTGACCTGCACGACCTGCTGGCCGCCGGCGGGCACGCTGGCGGGGGCCGCGCCGACGATCGCGAACTGGCCGGCGGGCGCGGCGTTAACGATGCTCAGCCCCGAGATCTGGAGCGGCGCGTCGCCGGGGTTGCGGATCGTCACCGACTGAACCGGGTCGATCCCGCCGGTGCGAAACTCGTAGAAGATCAGCCGCGTGGCCGAGAGCGTGATCGCCGGCCCGGCGGCGAGCGCCGGGGTGAGCGAGAAGGTCGTGGCGACGACCAGGATCAGGGTTGCAAGGGTGGAGAGCAGACGGCCCTGGGGCGAGCGGTGGTAGGTCTGCGCAATGTTCATGGGGTGTCTACATCATCGTGGGCAAGGCGCTCATCGCAGGAGCGCCTCGCCCTCGCGGTCGTCGGTGGTAGGGCCGCCGCGTTCGGCTGATCCCAGCTAGCTTACTGGTCGAAGACCAGCGTGCCGCGGTAGATGCGCCGGCTCGATGTTTGTCCGCCGTCGGTGGTCACGCCGGTGGTGCTGCCGCTCGTCAGGTAGACCTGCCCGTTGATCACCCCGGCGATAGCGGAGTGGCGGCCGTGGTTGAGCGGCGTGAACGCCGTCCAGCGGTTGTCGGAGATGTCGTAGACAAAGATGTCGTTCTTGGGCGGGACAGTCGAGGTGACGTGCTTGAACTGGCCGCCGATCACGATGATCTTGTCGCCAATGACGAAGGTGGTGCTGCCGATATGGTTGCGCCCCTCGGGCATCGGGGCCATCTCGACCCACGTGTTGCTGGCCGGGTCATAGCGGTGCACCGAGCTTTGCGGCACAAGCGAGCCGTCGTGCTTGTGCTGGCCGCCGACCGCGTAGATTTTGCCGTTGTGAGACACAGCGGCCATGTGATGGCGAGGGTTGGGCAGGTCGGCGCGCACCTGCCACTGGGCGCTGGCCCCCTGGTCGAGCGCGAGCGACCAGTGCTTTGCGATCTCGTCCTCGCGCGTCCTGTAGGTCGTGCCGCCGAAGAAGTGCAGCTCGTTGTTGGCGATCGCCAGCGAGCCGGCGCCGCTCTCGGCAGGCAGGTCGCGCAGCCGCAGGTAGGTGTCGGTCTGCGGGTCGTAGCGCATCACATAGCGCGTGCCGAAGACCTGCCCGGCCGGCCCATCGCCGGCGTTGTTGGTCAAGCTGCCTGCGGCATAGCCGCCGGCGATGTAGATATAGCGCCCGTCGGTGGCGATGCCGGCGTGGGTCACGCCGCCGTAGACGGTGCTGTCACGCATCGGCGGCATGTTTTTGAGCGCCGTCCAGCGGCCGGTGTCCCCGCTTGCCGGGTTGAAGGCATACACGTCGTCGAGAGGAGCGCCGGTGCCCGACCGATAGCCGCTGAAGCTGTAGAGCTTGCCGTCGACCACGGCGCTCTGATTCTCGGAGGTTCCTACCGGAAACCACGAGCTCTGGGGCAGCTCCTCCCAGGAGATGTCAATAAGTTCATCTCCACCGGGCGTGTTAGTCGGCGTGTTAGTCGGCGTGCTGGTCGGCGTGCTGGTAGCCGTATTGGTCGGCGTGCTGGTAGCCGTGCTGGTCGCCGTACTGGTTGGCGTGCTGGTCGCCGTACTGGTTGGCGTGCTGGTTGGCGTGCTGGTAGCCGTATTAGTCGCCGTGCTGGTTGGCGTATTGGTCGCCGTGTCGGTCGGCGTTGCAGTGCGGGTTCCGGTCACCGTGGCGGTGTGTGTCCCGGTCGCCGTTGCAGTGTGGGTGCTGGTCGCCGTGGCGGTGCGCGTCCCGGTCGCCGTGGCGGTGCGCGTCCCGGTCGCTGTGGCGGTGCGGGTGCTTGTCGCCGTGGCGGTGCGTGTCCCGGTCGCCGTGGCGGTGGCGCTGGGGGCGGCAGTGCCCGTCCTGGTTGGCGTGGGCGAGGGCGCGCCGGCGGGGCTCTTGGGCAGCGCGAGCATGGGCAGGTAGATCGTGGAGGGGGCGGCGAGCTGGCTAGCCGGATCGCCAGATTGGGCTGCCACCGTGGCCGACCCCGCGGGCGAGACAAACGGCGCCCCAATCAGGCCGAGACAAAGGAGCAGCCGCGGCCACAGCCGCCGATTGTTCAGCAGGCGCAGAGCCACATATAAGGCCAGACGCATGTGCATAGGTACCTGCAACGATTTTCAAGCCGAGGGTAGTACTGTGGTACCGATAATACCGGGGGTATATGAAGATTTTCAATCTGCCGGGCTAAATATATATTCATCGAGTATCTTGTTCAGATAAGAATGGATCAAACGCAGGGGCCACGCCTCGAAGCCGCCCGGCGGCGCAGGGCGACTGTATGGCCTGTCCGGAATAACAAGATGTTTATGCGCCATTGTAGCTACCATTCATAGCGAACTCATCGTCACCTGAAAGAATGTACAGGCAACCGGGGCCCGCCCCGGTGAGTCAGCGTCCTGTCGGCCTGGGCAAGCGGACTGGCCCAACAGGGTGCGGCGAACAACAGATGATACTTTTGAGCAGACGCCAAGAAGGCGACTCGCCAACAAAAACCTTTCCAGGAGCCGCCTCATGGTTGCACGGCCTGCTGCCCTCAATCGCACACTCGTCGCCATCACCCTGATCGCAGCGCTGCTGTCTCCGCTCTTCGTCGCCCCTCAGGCAGCCAGGGCCGCCGTCGACCTGAAGATCAACTTCCAGCGCCCGGCGGCGGCGGTGCCCACGGGTTATCTGCGCGACTTCGGGCAGCCCTACGGCCCGCGCGTCGACGCGAACCAGGGGACAGGCCAGACATACGGCTGGATCGACCCGGCGACCGGCCAGCCCCTCGACCTGGCGACGATTGGCACAACCGGCCCCGGCAACGGCCGCGACCGCAACTTCTCGCCCAACCTCGATCAGCGGCTCGACACGCTGATGCATATGCAGGCCGACGACATCCCTGGCACCTTCAACGGCCTCAAGGCCGAGGGCGCCTGGGAGATCGCCCTGCCGAACGACTCCTACGATGTGACGGTGGTGGTCGGCGATGCCGCCGCCGGCTCCGACCCGGAGCGCCACACGCTGCGCGTCGAGGGCCAGGTCGCGGTTCAGGACTTCGTGCCCAGCGGCAACGCCGGCAGCCTGACCCGCTTCAAGGCCTCGGTTATTCGGGTCACGCTGACCGACGGCAAGCTCACCATCGACGCCGTGGGCGGCGTCAACACCAAGATCAACTACATCGACATCGTCACCGCCGGCAGCGGCCAGCTTCAGCCGCGCGTGACCACGGTGAGCCCGTCGATCGGCGCCGGCAATGTGCCGCGTAACATCGGCATCTCGGCCGGCGTGTTCGTGCCGAACGGCGGCATCCGCGCCGACTCGGTGAATGCGAACACCGTCTTCCTGACCCGCCAGAGCGACGCGGTGCGCATCCCCTCCAGCGTAAACACCACCGGCGGCGGCGACTCGATCACGCTCCAGCCGAACGCGCTGCTCGACCCTGACACCACCTACATCTTCAATGTGACCAGCGGCGTGGTGGATGCGGCCGGCGTGGCATTCGTGCCTTTCTCCAGCACCTTCACCACCGGGCAGAGCGGCGGCAGCGGCAGCACCCTGCCGATCTCCTTCCAGCAGCTGCGCGGCCTGGCCGCGGCGCCCTTCTTCAGCAGCTTGGCGATCGGCCCCGACGGCAAGCTCTACGCCGCCTCGCTCGAGGGCTACGTCTACCGCTACACGATCGGCGTCGACGGCCAGCTCGGCGCGGCGCAGGTGATCGACACCGTGCGCGTCTCGGAGGGCAACAGCGGCCGCGCGATCATCGGCCTGGCCTTCGACCCGGCGGCCACCGCCGACAACCTGATCCTCTGGGTCAGCCATAACGGCCCGTATGTCGCCGAGGGCGCCGCCGACTGGACCGGCCAGATCTCGCGCCTGAGCGGCGCGAACCTGGAGCTTATCCAGGACTATGTGATCAACCTGCCCCACTCCTTCAAGGATCACATGGTCAACAGCATCGCCTTCCGCCCCGGCGAGGCGACAACGCTGTATGTGAATGTGGGCAGCAACAGCGCCATGGGCGACGCCGACGCGGCCTGGGGCCAGCGCCCCGAGCGCCTGCTGAACGGCGCGATCCTGCGCGTCAACCTCGCCGCGATCGCCACCCCGCCGCTGGACGTGAAGACGGAGGAGGGCGGCTCCTATAATCCCTTCGCGCTCAACGCCCCGGTGAAGCTGTATGCCAGCGGCGTGCGCAACGCCTACGACCTGGTCTGGCACTCGAACGGCCAGCTCTACGTGCCCACCAACGGCTCGGCGGCCGGCGGCAACATCCCGGCCACGCCGGCCAGCCTGCCCGCCTCCTGCGCCAACCGCATCGACGTGGCGGCCAGGGGAGCCTACAGCGGGCCGCAGGTTCCCGCGGTGCGCAACGTCGCCCAGATCCAGAAGGACTGGCTCTTCCGGATCACCGAGGGCGGCTACTACGGCCACCCCAACCCGCTGCGCTGCGAGTGGGTGATGAACGGCGGCAACCCCACCACCGGCGCCGGCAACGACGGGCCGACCGAGACCCCGGAGTACCCCGCCGGCGTGCTGCCCGACCGCAACTACCGCGGCATCTCCTACGACTTCGGCGTGAACAAGTCGCCCAATGGGGCGATCGAGTACAAGAGCGATGTCTTTGGCCCGGTGCTCAAGGGCAAGCTGCTCGTGGTGCGCTACAGCCAGGGCAAGGACATCATGGTGCTGGAGCCGGGCGGCGCCAACAACGACATCGTCGCCGCCTACGAGGGTATGCCGGGCATGACCAACCTGGGCAACCCGCTCGACCTGATCGAGAACCCGGCCAACGGCCACCTGTATGTGATCGAGTTCGCCTCGGGTGTCGACAGCAAGATCACCCTGCTCCGGCCGCTCGTCGGCAACGTCCCCCAGATCAGCGCCACGCCGGCGCCCGTCTTCTACACCGAGCGCGCCGACGCCACCCCAAGCGCCGCCCAGGTGGTGACGGTGCGCAACGTCGGCACGGCCGCGCTCAACATCTCCGGCATCCAGATCATCGGCGCGGGCGCCTCGTCTTTCGCGATCGGCAACACGCCGGCCACCACGATCGCGCAGGGCGACAGCGCTGCGATCGAGCTGGTCTTCAACCCGGCCCAGCCCGGCCCGGCCAAGGCGCTGCTCCAGATCACCAGCGACGCGGCCAACGCGCCCTCGCTGGAGATCCCGCTGCGCGGCCTTGGCGTGCTCGGCACCGGCGGCGCCAACGAGCCCTCGCTGCAGTGGATCCTCGACACCTACGATATCGGGGTGAACGTCGGCGACCCCGACCCGACCAACAACAGCCTGCCCACCAGCGCCCTGCTCGGCGACGAGGTGGCGCTCCAGCGCTTCGAGCGCGCTGATAACGCCAACCTGGTGGTTGTCGAGCCGCTGGCGATCTTCGGCCCCACCGGCAGCAACCCGGTAACCACCTTCGGCCGCTACAGCGCGGGCGCTCCGGCCAGCAAGAGCCCGCTCTTCTCGGTGGGCAACGACCCGGCCAGCAACGGCCAGCGGATCAACCCGGCGCTCAACCCCGGCGCCACGCTGACCTTCGACCCCGGCACGGCCAGCTTTGGCTTTTACTCGATCTGGCCCGCCTTCAGCAACCGCGAAGTGTTCAGCGAGGACAGCCTGAACACCTTCGCCAACGCCGTCCCGCACCATGTGCGCGTCTACCCGCTCAAGACGGGCAACGTCCTCGTGCCGAACGCCTATGTCGTCGCCTTCGAGGAGACCACCAGCGGCCACGACTACCAGGACGTGGTGGTGATCGTGCGCAACGTGCGGCTGGCCGGCTCGAACGTCGTCGCCGCGCCCACCGCCCCGATCAACCTGAGCGCCCAGCCCGCCGATGCCCGCGTGACGCTCACCTGGAACGCCGGCCCCGGTACGGTGCCTGAGAGCTACCGCGTCTACCGCAGCCTCACGGCCACGGTCAACACCGCCGGCGCGCCCCTGGCCACCACAACCCAGCCGACCTACAGCGACACGGCGGTCGTCAACGGCACCACCTACTACTACGCGGTGGTCGCCGCGGCCGCCAACCTCAGCTCGCCGCGCTCGGCGGTGGTGAACGCCGCGCCGCTCGGGCCGAGCGGCGCGCTCGGGCTGCAGAACCTCGACGGGGTGCCCTACGAGGACCGGCTGGTCTTCAACCGCGCCGACTGCTGCACCAGCCTCGCCTTCCACCGCCAGAGCACGCTGCGCATCCTGAACACTAGCGCCAGCGAGCCGCTGAACGTTAGCCAGCTGGTGCTCGGCGGCGCCGACCCCTCCTGGTATCAGATCATCGGCGCCGGCAACGCCGGCCCCTTCACGATCGCGCCCGGCCAGTTCCGCGACGTGCCCTTCCGTTTCGTGCGCGACCAGAACTTCACCGGCACCACCAGCGACCCGAACAACCCCGGCCTGATCGAGGGCCCGCGGAACGCGATCGTGACGATCTACTCGAGCGACCCCAACACCCCGGCGCGGACTGTGGCGCTCTCGGGCTATAACCTGCCGCAGCAGGGCGGCGAGAACGAGCCGACGCTCCAGGAGGTGCTGGACAACTTCGGCTACGGCAGCCGCATCCTTGGCCCCGGCCAGTCGCTGCGCAGCACCAACGGCCTGCCGGTCGGCTCGCTGGTGGCGGTCGGCGACGAGGTGCTCTCCGGCTTCTGGCTGCGCGCCAACGGCGAGGAGCCGGTGTATGTGCGCCAGCTCCTGGCCAGCTCTCGCACCGCCGCCGGCGAGCGTATCCGCGTCGGCGGGGTGGAGATCCGCCACGGCGGCAATGAGTACCAGAGCTACCTGCCGCTGAACAACCAGACCCCGCCCGGCCCGACCGAGATGACGATCACGCCGAGCACGGCGACGCCCTTCGAGATCCAGGTCGCCGGCCTGGGCACCAACCGCGCCTTCGCCAACCCGAACAACGCTCACGGCGTGCGCCTGTGGCCGCTGCGCGACCGCGCGGGCGTGCTGGTGCCGAACAGCTACATCGTCGCCCACGACTACGTGAGCACGGTGGGCAGCACCGCCGGCGGCGTCAACTACGACTACCAGGATAACGTCTACCTGATCACCAACATCCGGCCGGCGAACGCCGCCGCCGACCCGACCCTGGGCGAGGCCTTCCCGGGCTCGCCGAGCCTGGTGCTGGAGTTCGACAACGCTAACTACCCCGGCACGCTCGCGGACAAGAACGGGGCCACGATCGGCTTCCCCGAAACCCAGCGCAACCGCACCGACTCGCTCCGCCCCGACCTGGCGCCGACCAGCTCCTACAGCCCGACCCTGCTGACCCTGAACACCAGCGACCGCGGCACGCTCACGCTCCGCAGCGCCGATGGGGTCAACTCGAACACCGTCAACTCGCTGGTGAACGGGCTCTGCCTGCCCTTCGACAGCCGCGCCGCCAGGTTCCAGGCCTCGGCTCGCCTGGTCGGCCCGTTCACCTTCACCAAGGCCTTCCAGCAGGCCGGCCTGATGTTCGGCTACAACCAGGACAACTTCATCAAGCTGGTGGCCGGCGTGCGCAGCGGCACCACGCCGACGATCTACATGGCGATCGAGCGCGACGGCGTGATCGCCGATAGCCCGCCGGCCGCCTCGGCGGCGCTGCCCAACCAGGGCAGCATCCAGACGCTGGAGCTGCGCCTGGTGGGCGACCCCGGCACCGGCGTGGTCGAGGGCTTCTACAGCATCGACGGCGGCGCCTTCCAGCGCATGGCCAGCTCGATCACGCTGAGCGGCATCGAGATGTCGCGCTTCTTCGATAAGAACACGCGGGCCTGCACGCTCGCCTCGCACCGCCTGAGCGCCCTGCCGTTCAACGCCGTGTACGACCGCTTCGCCGTCGAGCTGCCGGCCGAGATCACCACCGGCCGCCAGGTGCTGACCCGGATCAACACAGGCGGCGCCACCGTCACCGCGGGCGGCCAGAGCTGGCAGGCCGACACCGGGCTCTACACCCCCAACACCTCGCCCAACGAGCCCAGCGCGAACCCAGCAACCAACTTCGACGTCGCCAACACGACGCTCGACCGGATCTACCAGGACTATCGCGGCAAGGTCGATGGCGCCCCGCAGGATCAGCGGCTGATCACCTATGAGATCCCGATCAGCGGCGGGCGCGATCGCGTCGCCGTGCGCCTGCACTTCGCCGAGCTCTACTGGGGCCTCAGCGGCCGCCAGGGCCCGAACAAGCGCGTCTTCGACGTCTACGCCGAGGGCCGGCTGGTGCTGAACGACCTCGACATCTTCAGCGCCGCCGGCGCGGCCCGCTCGGCCGTGGTGGTACCGATCGAGAACATCCCGCTCGACGACGACAGCCTGACCCTGACCTTCTCGGCCGAGCTCGATCAGGTCTCCGTGGCCGCGATCGAGGTGCTCGCCGCACTCACCAACGGCCCGATCGTCGACGCCGGCGCCAACCAGCAGGTTGATCTCGGCGCCAGCGTGCAGCTCGCAGGCGCGGTCACCGGCAACAACCCGCCCTTCACCACAACCTGGACCCAGACGGGCGGGCCGAGCGTGGCTCTGAGCAACCCGAGCGCGCTGAACCCGACCTTCACGGCGCCCGCCACGCGCAGCCTGCTCACCTTCCGGCTCAGCGCGACCGACGCGCTGGGCCTGAGCAACAGCGCCACGGTGCAGATCCAAGTCGGCGACACCCCGATCGCCGGCCTCGCCGCCAGCAACAACAGCCCCAAGCTGTTCAACGAGGTTGTCACCTTCGGCGCCACCATCACCGCCGGCGACGACGTGACCTACGCCTGGGACTTCGGCGACGGCAGCACCGGCACCGGCGCCACGCCGACCCACGTCTACACCACGCCGGGCAGCTTCACCGCCACCGTCACCGCCAGCAACGACGGCGGCTCCAGCAGCGCCACCACCTCGGTGACGATCCTCGCCGAGCCGCCCTTCGAGCTGCGCATCAACGCCGGCGGCCCGGCCTACACCGACGATCAGGGCCGCGCCTGGCTCGCCGACCTCAACACGACGACCCCGCGCTACTCGACCGGCAACACCGTCTACACCAACAGCAACGCGGGGCTGGTGATCACCAACGGCGAGCCCAACCCGACGATCTACCGCTCGGAGCGCTACGGCACCAACTTCGGCTATAACATCCCGAACCTGCCCTCCGACGACTACATCGTCACCCTGCACTTCGCCGAGATCTACCTCGGCGCGGCCGGCGGCGCCCCGACCTCGACCACCGTCCGCCGCTTCGACGTCAACATCACCGACCCGGTGGTGCCGGCCGGCGCCGAGCCCGAGATCAACGACCTGAACCTGCGCGCCCAATATGGCACCGGCGTGGCCGCCAAGCTCACCTACACCGTGCGGGTCACCGACGGCACGCTCAACATCATCCTCGACTCGCGCGCCGCCGCCGGCGGCAACGACAACGCCAAGATCTCGGGCATCGAGATCGTGCGCGTCATCAACGGCCCGCCGACGGTCAACGCCGGCCCCGACCAGACCGTCCAGCCCGGCGCGCTCGTCACCCTGGGCGGCTCGGTCAGCGACCCCGAGGGCACCGCCACCACCTTCACCTGGACGCAGACGGCCGGCGCGCCTGTGACCCTGACCGGCGCCAACACGCTCACCCCGAGCTTCACGGCCGCCACCAAGGGCGTCTACACCTTCCGGCTCACTGGCCAGGACGCCGCCAACCAGCAGAGCTCCGACACGGTGACGATCACCGCCAGCAACCGCGCGCCGACGGTGACGGCGAGCGCCACCCCGGCCACGGTGGACGTGGGCGAGGCCAGCACGCTCGCGGCTACGGCCAGCGACCCCGACGGCGACAGCCTGACCTACAGCTGGGCCCAGACCAGCGGCCCCGCCGGCGGCGCCCTCAGCGGCGCGAACACCGCCAGCGCCAGCTTCACCCCGGCCGCCAAGGGCGTCTACGTCTTCACCATCACGGTCAGCGACGGCGATACCGGCGGCTCGGCCACCGCTACCGCCACCGTCACCGCCAGCAACCGCGCGCCGGAGGCCGACGCCGGGGACGACCAGGCGGTCGATGTCGGCGCCTCCGTCGCCCTCGAGGGCAGCGCCAGCAGCGACCCCGACGGCGACCAGCTGAGCTACGCCTGGACACAGACGGCCGGCCCGAATGTGACGCTGACCGGCGCCACCACGGCCACACCCAGCTTCAACGCGCCCGCCGCGCCGACCACGCTCACCTTCGAGCTGATCGTCAGCGACAACGAGGGCCTCGCCAGCGGCGCCGACAGCGTGACTATCACGGTCAACGAGATCGCGATCGATGGCCTTAGCGCCGGCAGCAACTCGCCGACGGTGCTGGGCCAGCCCACCAGCTTCAACGCCAGCGTGCTCGCGGGCAGCAACGTCACCTACGCCTGGGACTTCGGCGACGGTACCACCGGCGCTGGGGCCACCGTCAGCCACACCTACGCCGCCGCGGGCGCCTTCACCGTGACGGTCACGGCCACTAACAGCCAGGGCTCGACCGATACCACGCTGCTCGTGACGGTCACCAACGCCGAGCCGCTGGCCGACGCCGGCAGCAACCAGGCGGTGCTGGTTGGCGCCGCCGTCGCCCTCGACGGCAGTGCCAGCAGCGACCCCGACGGCCACACCCCGCTCGCCTACAGCTGGAAGCAGAGCGGCGGCCCGGCCGTGATCCTCACCGGCGCGACCACTGCGGCGCCGACCTTCAGCGCCCCGGCAACCCCGGCCGTCCTGGCCTTCGAGCTGACGGTGACCGATAGCCGTGGCCTCGCCGGCGCGCCCGACAGCGTGCTGGTGACGGTGTCCGACTCGGAGCCGCAGGACGTGACCGCGAGCAACAACGGGCCGACCACCCTCGGCCAGCCCACCACGCTCTCGGCCACCGCCGCCGGCACCAACCTGACCTACGCCTGGGACTTCGGCGACGGCACAACCGGCGCCGGGGCCACCGTCAGCCACACCTACGCCGCCGAGGGCAGCTACGTCGCCACAGTTACGGTGACCAATAGCAGCGGCACGCTGGGCACGGCCAGCACCGGCGTGGAGGTCACGAACGCTGCCCCGCTCGCGAGCGCCGGGGCCGACCGCGGGGTGGATATCGGCGCCGCGGTGACGCTGAGCGCCACGGGCAGCAGCGACCCGGATGGCCACACCCCGCTCAGCTACGCCTGGACACAGCAGAGCGGCCCGGCAGTGACGCTGGGCGGCGCCGCCACCGCCACGGCCAGCTTCACCGCGCCCGCCCTGCCGGCCGTGCTGGTCTTCGAGCTGACGGTGACCGATAGCCGCGGCAAGTCGGCCAGCGACAGCGTGCGCGTCGTCGTGGGCGATGAGGCGATCGCCGGGCTACAGGCCAGCAGCAGCGGCCCGACCGTGCTCGGCCAGGCCACAACCTTCAGCGCCAGCGTCGGCGCCGGCAGCAACATCGCCTACAGCTGGAACTTCGGCGGCGGCAGCAGCGCCACCGGCGCCAACGTCCAGTTCACCTTCGTCGCCGAGGGCAGCTACCCGGTCACTGTCACCGCCACCAACGCCCTCGGCAGCGTGAGCCGCACGATCACGGTGGTGGTGACGAACGCCGCTCCGACCGTCGACAGCGGGGTCGACCAGGAGGTCACGGTGGGCGACCGAGTCACCCTGGTCGGCACGGCCAGCGACTCCGACGGCCACACCCCGCTCAGCTACGCCTGGAAGCAGCTGAGCGGCCCCACGGTGACGCTGAACGGCGCCAGGGCCGCCACGGCCAGCTTCACGGCCCCGAACGTCGAGGCGACGCTGAGCTTCGAGCTGACGGTGACCGATAGCCGCGGCAAGACGGCCAGCGACACTATCAGCGTCGATGTGCGCCGGGGGGTGGCCGCGCCTAACCTGATCTTCCTGCCTTTCCTGAGCAGGGACACCGGCGGCCCGGTGGCCACCCCGGCCGACCTGGCGATCAGCGCGTTCACCGTCACCCCGGCCGACCTGAAGTCCGGCGTTCCGGTCCAGATCAGTGTGACGGTGACGAACAAGGGCGGCACCGCCGCTGGGGCGTTCTGGGTCGATCTCTACATCAACCCGCAGACGCCGCCCACCGTCGCGGGCGTCACCTGGGACACCACCTGTACGCTCGATCTCTGCCAGGGCCTGGCCTGGCTGGTCAAGGACGGCCTGGCGCCCGGCCAGAGCACCGTGCTCACCCTTGACCCGTCGAGCTTCTACGGCCCGAACTCACGCTGGTACGGCAGCTTCGCCCCCGGCACCAATGCGCTCTATGTCTACGCCGATAGCTGGAACCTCAGCAACCCGGCCGGCATCGTGGTCGAGGGTGACGAGACGAACAACCGCGGGCAGATCATCGTGCCGGGCGCGGCCGCCCAGCCCCGTAGCACGCGCGCGCCGCAGCCCGATCTGCCGGAGCGCTTCATCCCTGGCCGCTGAGCAAAGGCGGAGCCGGCACAGGCGGGCGCGGCGGGTATCCGTCGCGCCCGCCTGCTATGTGCG
>JAESFZ010000290.1_pt1 | contig 30762 bp, 27 predicted proteins | sample 9269561 | NCBI WGS metagenome assembly JAESFZ01 (sample SAMN14515552, study PRJNA621657) | algae metagenome | isolation source: Tildeniella nuda ZEHNDER 1965/U140 and co-occurring heterotrophs from wet... | place: Switzerland: Stansstaad, Zurih | collected 1965-01-01
GGATCAGGCTTTCGCCCATTGTCCAATATTCCCCACTGCTGCCTCCCGTAGGAGTCTGGGCCGTGTCTCAGTCCCAGTGTGGCTGATCATCCTCTCAGACCAGCTAAAGATCGTCGCCTTGGTAGGCTTTTACCCCACCAACTAGCTAATCTTACGCGGGCTCATCCTTGGGCGATAAATCTTTGGACCGAAGTCATTATACGGTATTAGCACAAATTTCTCTGAGTTATTCCGTACCCAAGGGCAGATTCCCACGCGTTACGCACCCGTGCGCCACTAAGTCCGAAGACTTCGTTCGACTTGCATGTGTTAGGCATGCCGCCAGCGTTCGTTCTGAGCCAGGATCAAACTCTCAAGTTTGATGTTCGAATCTGCAAAGGTGGAATATCCCTCGCAAACCCGCTCATTTTAAGGAGCCTGGCCTACACAAGAAGCAACCTCGAAAGGCTGCTTCCACGTTATGGAAACGTGTAAGACATGTAGGTCAGGCTTGGCTTTTTAACCTGAGCACCTTGCACCTTAAAGCTGCAAGACCCAGGGCCGCCGCCCACATGTCCCTTCATCGACAATCACAATTTCAAAGAGCCACCGACAAGAAATGGCGGACAGTTGTCGTTCCCCGCTATTGCTATCGGGGGACATCTGTCCGTATCTGTTGGCGACCGGCTGGAGCGTGGCGTCTGGCGCCGCGCCCCGTCCGGTGAACAGGCCTCTAGGCCCCTCTCTGATTCGCGTCAACAACCTTTTTGCAATTTTGTTTCAAAAGTTGTCGGGCGCATCGGGGAAGGCCCCGGGCCGGAAGGATCAAATGGTGAGCGAAACCGCAGATTTCAAGGGCTCCGGGCCCGACGGCGAAAGCGCCGCGGCCTTTGGCAGCCGCGTACGATCGGCGGTCATCTGGCGTTCGGGCAGCCAGATTCTCGCGCAAATCATCACCTGGGGCTCGACCCTGCTCGTGATTCGGCTGCTCGATCCGGCGGATTACGGGCTTTTTGCGATGACGCAGGTCGTCCTCGCCTTCCTCGCCTTCCTCAACGGATGGGGATTCGCGAGCGCATTGGTGCAGTCCGACTCGGTCGATCCCTTCCGTATCAGGCAGGCCTTCGGGTTGCTGCTGCTGCTCAACGCGATTCTCGCGAGCGTGCAGTTCTTCGGCGCGCCGTTCGCCGCGGCCTATTATGGCCAGCCGCTCGTCGCCGACCTGCTGCGCGTGCAGGCGCTGATCTTCCTCGCGACGCCGTTCATCGCGCTGCCGGAGGTGATGATGAGCCGCGCGCTCGATTTCCGGCGGCAGGCCTTCGTCAATCTCGCCGCGGCGCTCGCGGGCGCGGGCACCGCGCTCGCGTGCGCGCTCGCGGGATTGGGGGTGTGGACGCTCGTCTATGCGCCGATGGCCTTGTTCTGGACGCGCGCGATCGGGCTCACTTTGCTGGCACGGCTGCTCGTCTGGCCCAGCTTCAACTTCAAGGGCTGCGGGCAGATCATCGGATTCGGTTCCGCCGTGCTCTTCAGCCAGTTCTTCTGGCTGGTGCAGAGCCAGTCGGACATCTTCATCGCCGGCGGGCGATTCGAACCGCATGCGCTCGGCCTCTATGCCGAGGCCCTGTTCCTCGCGCAGATCTTCATGGCGAAGTTCGTGCCGCCGCTGAACGAGGTCGCCTTTCCCGCTTATTCGCGAATCAAGGGCGACATGGCGGCGGTTCGCTGGAACTTCCTCAAGACCGTGCGGCTGCTGATGCTCGTCGCCGCGCCCTTCTATTGCGGGCTCGCGGTGACTGCGGCGCCGATGATCGAGACGCTGTTCGGGGCCAAGTGGCTCGGCATGGCGCCCTATATCCAGCTCATCTCGCTCGCGCTGATGCTGATGACGGTGCAGATTCTCTTCGCGCCGGTCACCAACGCGCTCGGCAAACCCTCGATCTCGATGTTCGCGGCGATGGGCGGCGCGATCGTCTTTCCGATCGCTTTCCTGATCGGCGCCGAATGGGGGCTGATCGGCATGGCCTGGGCGTGGCTGGTCGCCGCTCCGCTGCTGCTGCTGATCACCGCGCGGCTGTCGGCGCCGCTGATCGGCGTATCCTTATGGGATGTCGGCCGCGCGATGCTGCCCGGCGTCGCGCCGGCGCTGGTGATGGCGGTCGGGGTCGGATTTGCGGGCCAGTTGCTCGCGGCGCTCGGCTGGGCACCGCCAATTCGTTTGGCCCTGCTCGTCGGTCTCGGCGTCGCGCTTTATGGCGCGCTGCTCTGGCTGCTCGAACGCGAGGCGATCGCCGAAGTGCTGCGACTCGTCTTGAAGCGAGAGATGCCCGCCGGCGAGGTGCCGACTCAGGACGCTATATAGTCGCGCATCGCAGAGGCTTCGGCCTCGATATGGTCGATGCGATATTTGACGAGGTCGCCGATCGAGACGAATCCGACGAGCGCGCCGTCGTCGACGACGGGCAGGTGGCGGATGCGCTTCTGCGTCATCAGCGAGAGCGCGCCGATCACCACCATGTGCGAATCGCAGGTCACCGGCGATTTGGTCATCACCTCGTCGAGCGTGCGGTCGAGCGCCTCGGGCCCGTAGGAGGAGATGAGCCGGACCAGGTCGCGTTCGGAAAAGATGCCGACCACGGCATTGCCCTCGACCACCGGCACCGCGCCGATGCGGTGCTGCGCGAGCAGGTCGACGACGCTGCGCACATTGTCGTCCTTGCGCGCCGAAATCACCGCGCCGCTGCGTCCATGGAGAATTGCTCCGATCGTCATGCCTTGCCGCTCCCCATGCGATTCCTTTTGAAGAAAACAATCTATCACGATTCGCGCACGGGGTGAAACATCCTGCCGCAGCCTATTGCCGCTTGGCCTTGCGCCCCGGCTGGTCCATGACGCGCGCCATGGTCAAGCGCTCGCCCCTCGACAATCGCGACACCTCGCGAATCGCGTGGGGGCGCTACCGCGTGCTGATGCTGGGCATGAGCATCGTGTCGATCGTCGCGGTGATATTGGCGCTGCTGTTCCTGCATTTCTCGCTGCCGCACGGGCTGACCCTGCATATGATCATCGCGACCACCGCGGGCGTCGGCCTGTCGGTGATGCTCGGCGCGGCGCTGATGGGGCTCGTGTTCCTATCGAGCGGCAGCGGGCACGACGATGCGATCGAGGACCCCTTCGAGGACGACCCGGATATGAAGAATGAGCGATAGCAATCCCGACTGCCCGCGCGACCCGATCCTGCGCGTCGTCCCGCGCCCGGCCGACATCAACGCCAACGGCCATATATTCGGCGGCTGGGTGCTGAGCCAGATGGATATCGCCGGCGGCATCGTCGCGGGGCGCGTCGCGCAAGGGCCCGTCGCGACGGTCGCGATCGAGACGATGGAATTCATCGCGCCGATCCTGCTGCGCGACATCATCTCGATCTACGCGCATCTCGAGCGCCGCGGCCGCACCTCGATGGCGATCCGGCTCGAGGTCGTCGCGACGCGCGACGGCGGGCGGACCGAGGAGCGCGTGACCGAGGGGGTCTTCACCTTCGTCGCGCTCGACGAGAATCACCGGCCGAGGCCGCTGCCGCCCGCCTAATAGTCGTCGGGACCTTCCCAATCGTCCCGGTTGTCGGCGCCGAGCCGCTCGACTTCGCGCACGCGATATTCGATCGTCCTCTTGCCTTCGGGCGGCACGGTCACCGACCAGATACGCTTGCCGTCGCGAATCGCCGTCGCGCGGCTGATCTTTTCGACGACATAATCCTGGTCGTTGGCGAAGCTGATCTCGACCGGTTCGGCGACCTCGCCGAAATTTTCGAGCGTGATCCGATAGCGGGTCCAGTCGTCGCCCGAATCGAGCTCCTCCTGATCGGCGTCGATGTCGCTCTCGTCCTGGTCGGGCAGCTGCAGGTCGATCAGTTCGCCGACCGCCTTGTCCTTCACATTGGTTTCGGCGGCCAGCATCGGCTCGCCGAAACGGCGCTGGAACAAGGCGACCTGCCCGCCCGGCATCGGCTCGGCGAGCGGCCCGCCCTTTTTATTATCGATACGCAGCACCGGATCGACATAATTGTCGAAGCCGTCGCCGCTCACCGCAAAGACGTGGAGCATCCGTGCCGCGACCCCGCTCTTCTCGAGGAAGGCGATCTGCTTGCGGCTCCGCGCGCCGAGCGTCGTCGGCTGGGGCACGCGGTATAATTTATAGTCGCCGATATCCTCGCGCGGCGCGATCCGCGATCCGGTGACGACGATCTCGCCCTCCTCGTCGCCGCCTCCGCCGCCGAAAAAGCCGATCTCATAGCCCCCCGCATATTCGATCTGACCCTCGGGCAGGCGGTCGGGGGTGAACAGGCGGGGATTATAGCCGCCCGGCCCGCTGCTGCCGCGCGGCCAGCAACTGAACCAGACCTCGATATTGTCGGGGTTCCACGGGTCGTCCTCGGCTTCCCGGCGCTGCCGTTCCTCCGCCTCCCACGGCTCTTCGTCCCCGGCGATCGGCGCCTGCGCAAAGAAAGCGATGCGCCCCGCGATCACCGCCATGTCGGCACCGACGAAGCTCGTCGAATCGCCGCTCGCGACGGTCAGCCAGGCGAAGAGATCGACCGTCGTCGCGTCGTCGCCGATCTGGCCGACATAATTGGACTGCCAGTCGAAATTATTGGCCAAATAAGTGAGTTCAAGTTTGGTGCGCCCGCCCGGCTGGTCGCCGAGCGTCATCGACAGCGTCGGCACCGGGTTCAGCCCCGCCGGCACCGCGTCATAGAGCAGGGTCTCCGAAAGCCCGCTGCACTGCACCGCCTCGAACCCGCCCTTGCGCTCGAGGATCAGATCCTCGGGGCCCGAGCGGATACGCACGCGCTCGACGCTGGCCTTGCCCGTCGCGGGGTCGGTGGTCCGCAGCATCACCTGCTGCCCGGTCAGCGCATCGAGCAGGCCGCGCTGCGACAGCAAACGCCGGTCGTAATTTTTCTCGCGCGGCTTGCCGCCGCCGCGCAGCAGCGCCGTCTCGGGGAGGATGCTGCTCGACACGCCCTCGAAGCGGACGGTCACGGGCCCCGGCGGCAGGTCGACCGTGCGCGTCTCGCGAATCAGCGCAAAGCCGCCGAGCGGCTCCTCCTCGTCGGGCGGCGGCAGCGGCGACTCGGGGCCGCGGTTCGGATCGCGATACAGGCTGATCGCGACATGGTCGGGCTTGGGCGAGGCGACCACCGGCATATCGGCGGCGCGCGTCGGAATCGCGGCGAGTGCCGCAATCAGGACCAGCAAGGCGAAAGCCCCGCGCATGGCTTAGTTCAGCGTGTCATATTGCACGGTCAGCTCGGTGCGGCCGTTCGCCGGTACCGTCACCAGCCATTTGCGGCTTTCCCAATAGGCGTTGTTCTTGTCGGCCGGCAGGCTCTCGAAGGGCACGCGCGTGTCGTTGTTCCAGGTGTTGAGGCCATTCTGGGTGAATTCGATCGTCACCGGCGTCGGCCGCGCGTTGGTGAAGATATAGCGCATATGCGTGCGCCAGAAATTGCGCTTCACGTCGGTCTCGGTGACCGTGACCACGCCATTCTTGCGCACGCGCGTTTCGCTGCTGCGCGTCCAGTCCTCTTCGGTCAGCTTCTCGCGCTTTTCGAGGATCGCCTGATATTTGACGTCGAACGCCTTGCCCGTCGTCAGCGACAGGTTCGACCCCGCCGGCGTATGACTGATATAGCTCTCGCCCACGAACTGCGCCGCGCCGCGCGCGTCCTTGACGTAGAGCCGCACCGACCCCGCGGGCATCGCATCGCCGACCCCGCCCTTGCCGGTCGAGAAGCGATAGGTCGAGTTCGCGCTCTGCGCCTCGTCGATCGTCATGAAGCGGTCGAGCGACGCGGCATAGCCGCGCGTCGCAGGGACCGCCATCGCATCGAGGAAAGCGATCTGCTTCTGCTGCGCGCTGGCGATCGTCGTGCGATCGGCCATTGGATAGGCGTGCAGGTCGGCGAGTGCCTCGGCCTTCGCCGTCTCGGTCCCGGCGCTGGTCATCGCCGCGGGCTCGCCCTCGTCGCCGCGCCGCCCGCGCCGCACCCCGATCTGCTCGCTCGCGACGAGCAGCAGTTTGGCATTGGCGAAGCCGGTGCCGCTGTTGTTCTTGAGCGTGACCCAGCCCTGCAGATCGAGCGCCTTCGCCGCCTCGTCATAGAGCGCGACATAGTCGGCGCGCCAGCTCAGCCCCTCCGACAGATAGCGCAGGGTCAGCGGCCGCGTGCCCGCCGCCTTGCTGTCGACCGTCACCGACAAGGTCGGGCGCGCACGAAGGTTCGTCGGGATGCCGTCGAAGATCACGCGCACCGGGAGGTTGTCGTCGCGCAGGATCTCGATCCGCCCGCCGACATCGAGCACCACCCCGCCATTGACCGCGAGCACCTTCGCGCGCTCGCGCGTCTCGGCGCCGGTCGCGGGGTTGGTGCGGATGATCGTGATCTCCTGCCCGACCGCCTTTTGCATCATCGCGGTGGGCGAGAGCAGGTCGAAGTCGAAATTCTGTTCGACGATCTCGAGCCCGGTGCCGACCAGGCTCACCGTCTCGGGGCGGATGCGGCTCGACACGTCGGGGAATTCGACCCGCGATTCGCCGACGGGCAGCGTCGTCGGCCGCACGTCGGTGACCAGCGCGAGCTCGCCGGTGTAGATCGTCACCGCGACGTCGCCCTGCCCCGCAGTGCTCACCGTCGGCTGCGCCGCGCCCGGCGCGGCCAGTCCGGCCGCGAGCAACAGGCCCCATGTTTTCGATCGCATCGACCCTCTCCCTCTCATCCCTCTTCGCGCGCGCGAAAGCGCCGCACCAGTCGGTCGTTCGCCGGCACCTGAACCCGCCACACCCAATAAGCGCCGCGCCGCTCCCAATCGGCGGGCGGCGGATCGAGGGGATAGGACATCAGCAGTTCGACATCGGCCGCCTCGGCGCCGTCGTTGCTGATCGTAACCTCCCACTCGCGAGCCCCCTTGCGCGGCGCGGGCCGCTCGACCGAACGGACCCAGACCCCCGTGCTGTCGCCGAGGCTGAGGTCGATACGCTCGTCGATCGCTTTGTCGCCGATCCCGCTCTCGCCGACGAGCAGCCGCTCGCCGCCCGCCGCCTCGAAGATCGTCACTATCCCCGCGGGCAGCGCGACGCCCAGCCCATCGGCGGCGCTGTTGCGGATTCGCATCATCGTCGCGGCGGGCGCGATATGATCGGCGGGACCGCCGTCGAGATAGGCGCCATAGAGCGGGGCGAAGCGCACCGCGTCCTTCGTCACCAGCGCGACCTGCTTCTGCTGCTTCGCCGCGACATCGGTGCGAAAGGGAAGGCGGTAGAATTTGAGATCGCCGAGGTCCTCGCCTTGCGCGAGATAGTCGGCGCTTACCGCCGACACCGCCAATGGCATGTCCTGAAGAAACTCGGCGTGGCGCTTCGCGGTCACGGTGATTTCGCCGCCGACAAAGCCGTCCTGCGATCCGCGGATCGGGATCAGCGGCGGCAGCTGCCACAGCGGATGCGTGCTGGTGATGTCCATCGGCCAGCATTGCAGCACCAGCGGCCCGGCGTCACCCTCGGGCGCGCCGTCGCTCTCCTGCTTCTCGAGGCGCCCCGCGATGACGTTCAATTGCGCGCCGGGAAACCCGGTGACCCCGCCGTTGGCGAGCGTGATCCAGCCGGTCATCGCCAGCGTCGACGCATCGGGGCGCCGGTCGGCGACATAGTGCGCCGACCAGTCGAAACCCTCGGCGAGATAGAGTAGCTGAATCTTCACGCGCCGCGGCCGGTCGCTTTCGACCAGCACCGACAAGGTCGGCTTTGCCGACAGATCCTTGGGCACCCCACTATAAGTCATGCGCTCGGGCAGCCCTGAGCAGCCGAGCGCTTCATAGCCCTCGGCGGTCTTGAGCAGCACGCCGCCGTTCGGCCCCGCCTGGATGATCGCATCCTGCCGCCGCGCCTTGCCCGTCGCGGGGTCGGTGCGCTGGAGGGTGACGCTGCGCTTGAGATACGCATCGACCAACCCCGCGGGCGACAAGAGCCGCGCGTCGCGATTCTTTTCGATCACCCCGTCGGGCAGGCCGCTCACCACCGCGGTTTCGGGCAGCAGCCCCTCGGCGACGCCTTCGAAGCGCAACATCGCGATCCCCGCGGGCAGGTCGACGGTGCGCGTCTCGGCGATGAAAGCGAAACCCTCCGGCCAATCGGGATCGATCCCGCCCGACGACCGATAAGGCGCGCGGTAGACGGTGACCGCGACATCATCGAGCGTCTGCGACTGAACGATCGGATGGACGGTCTGCGCGCCGACGGCCGCCGGGGCCAAGGCCAGCAGCAGGGCAAAGATGCGACCCGCCCCCCGCACCGCCCTAACCGCTCTTCAGTTTCTGGCGGAAGGTCTGGACCAGGCTGTCGTTCGCGGGCACGCGCACGCGCCACACCCAGCTCGCGCCGCGCCGCTCCCACGTCGTCGGCTCGGGATCGATCGCGAAGGGAATCAGCAATTCGACCTCGGCGTCGAAGGGCCGCGCATTGGTGAGCGTGACCTGCCAGTCCTGATAGCTGCCCGACGGATCGCGCGGCTGGACCACGACGCGATATTGCACCGCGGGGCTCGCCCCGATGTCGTAATCGACGCGCTCGCCGACCGCCTTGTCGCCGATCGGCGCCTCGCCGGCGAGCAGGCGCCGGTTCTCGACCGTCTCGAACACCGCCGCGGTCCCGGCGGGCAAGGCGAGCCCTAGCCCGTCTTCGCTGCGGTTCTGAAGGCGCAGCCGGGTCACCAGCGGCTGCGGCGCGTTGTTGTACGATTGATAGAGCGTGCCCGCATAAAGCTGCTCGACCCCGACCTTGTCCTTGATCAGCAGCGCGACCTGCTTCTGCCCCTTTGCCGACACATCGACGCGGAAGGGGATGCGATAGAATTTGAGGTCGCCCAGATCCTCGGCGGGGGGCGGGGGCGGGGGCGGCGCGGGTGGCGGCGGAGGGGGCGGAGGAGGCGGCGCCATCGCGGGCAGCGCGACGCGCCCCAGCCGGCTGCCCGTCACCATCACCTCTTCGGCATAATCCTGCGCGATCTCGACGATCGGCGGCAATTCCCAGAAGGGATGCGTGCTGGTGATGTCCATCGGCCAGCATTGCAGCCGCAGTGCGCCCGGCGGGGTGCGCGGCAGCGGCTCGCGATAGCCCTTGTTGAGCCGCCCGGCGATGACGTTGAGCTGCGCGTTCGGAAAGCTGGTCACCCCGCCGTTGGCCACCGTGATCCAGCCGGTCATGCCGAGCGCCGTACCGCCCTCGGCGCGGTCGACGACATAGTTGGCGGCCCAGTCGAAGCCTTCGGAGAGATAGACGAGCTGGAGCGTCACGGTGCGCGCGCGGCTCGATTCGACGAGGATCGACAGCGTCGGTTTCGCCGACAGATCCTTGGGCACGCGGCGGTAAAGCATGCGCTCGGGGAGCCCCGAGCAGCCGAGCGCTTCGAATCCCTCCGGTGTCTGCAGGATCACCCCGCCGTTCGGTCCCGCCTGGATGATCGCATTCTGCTCGCGCACCTTGCCGGTCTTGCGGTCGGTGCGGCGGAGCGTGACGCTTCGCTTCAAATAGGCGTCGACCAGCCCTGCCGGCGACAGCAGTCGCGCGTCGCGATTCTTCTCGCGCACGCCGTCGGGCATGCCCGAGACGACCGCGGTCTCCGGCAGCAGCCCTTCGGACACCCCCTCGAAACGCAGCACGGCGCTCCCCGCGGGCAAGGTGACCTTGCGCGTCTCGGTGACCAGCGCGAATCCCTGCGGCCAGTTGGGGTTGATCGGCCCCGCGCCGCGAAAGGGCGCGCGATAGACGGTGACCGCGACGTCCTGCAGCACCGACGACACCACGACCGGCGCCTCGGGCCGCGGCGGCGGGGCGGGCAGGCGCGTGGCCGTTTGCGCCGCCAGCGACAGCGGCGCGAGCAGCGCCAGCAAGGCCGGGATCAGGCGCGCCCAGCGCATAGGCCGCGCCTCAGTAGCGCGAATCGAAGGTGGCGGTGACTTCGGTCTTGCCGTTCGCAGGCACCGGCACCGCCCATTCGACGCGGTCGGCCGAGACGCGGTTGCTCTTGAGGCTCTCTTCGGTGATCCGCACGTCGCCCCACAGGCCCGATTGCGCGAGGTCGACCGTCACCGGCCCCGGGCGCGCGTTGGTCACGACGTAGCGCATCTTGGTCACCCAGCGCGAATCGCTCTTGCGCGTGCGTGATACCACCGTGGTCTGCACCTTGACGTCGAACGCGTCGCCGGTGCGCAGCGTCATCGCCGAACCCATCGGGGTGTGGCCGATCTGATTCTCGCCGATGAACTGCGGGTCGCCGCGCGCGTCGCGCATATAGACGCGGATCGTGCCCGCGGGCAGCTGGTCGCCGAGCCCGCCGTTCGCCGAGGTCGAGAAGCGCAGCACGCTCGCCGCACTGATCGGGTCGGTGCTCGCGCCGAGCCAGCCGTTAACATATTCATAGGTCGAGCGCGCGGGCGCGCCTTTCACGTCGAGGAAGCTCACCTGCTTCTGCTGGGCATTGGCGATCGTCGTGCGCTCGGCGAGCGGATAGAGATAATAGTCGCCGAGCCGCTCGCGCTGGTTGCTCTCGGTCCCCGCCTCGTCGAGCGAGGCGTTCATCCGCGAAAAGCCGCCCCCGCCGCCCGGGCTGCCCGCGACGAGCAAGGTGCGCGCATTGGTGAAGGTCGTGCCAGTCGAGTTGGTGAGCGTCACCCAGCCCTGCATGTCCATCGCCCCCTTGGCGGCGTCGAACAAAGCGACATAGTCGGCGGTCCAGCCGAGGTTGGGGGTGAGGTAGGAGAGCCGCGCGGGCACGGTGCCCGCATTTTCCGCCTGCACCGTCACCGACAAGGTCGGCCGGGCGCGCAGGTTCGGCGGCAGCCGGTCGAATACCGCGCGCACGGGCAGGCCGTCGTCGCGCAGCACCTCGATCCGTTCGCCGATCTGGAGCACGATGCCGCCGTTCGCGGCGAGCACCTTCGCGCGTTCGCTGCGCTCGGCGCCCGTCGCGGGGTTGGTGCGCACCAGCGTGATCGACTGGCCGACCGCCTTGTCCATGAGTTTGTCGGGGGTGAGCAGGTCGAAGTCGAAATTCTGCTCGACGATCGCGAGCCCGCCGCCCGACAGCGTCACCGTCTCGGGCCGGATGCGCGCCGAGACGTCGGGAAATTCGATGCGGTTGCGCCCGGCGCTGACCGCGAGTTGGCGGTCGTCCTGCACCAGCGACTGGCCATTGTTGTAGATGGTGACCGCGACGTCGCCCTGCGCAGTGCCGCCGAGTTCGTCCTGTGCCGCGGCGGGGATCGCCAGGAGGGGGACGGCGGCCGCCCCCAAAAGCCAAGCCTTCGTCTGCCAAGCCTTTGCCAAAGCGCGCATAATCGCTCTCCCCCACATGGTTGTGAGGGAGAGGCTAGGTCATGTCAGACCGCTTGGCTAGGCTTATTCGGCGGCCTCGACGCCGGCGCCGCGCGGGGCGAGCGTGCGGCGGGTGCGGCGTGCCTTGGGCGCGGGCGCTTCGTCGCCGGCATCGTCCGCCTCGGCGACGGGTTCGGGGGCGGGGCGGCCGATCGCGGGGGGCAGCACGGCGCTGTCGATCCCGCCATTGCCTTCGTCCTCGTCGCGCGGACGGCGCGGCGAACGGCGCGCGGCGCGTGCGGGCTTGGGCGCTTCCTCGGCCGCGGCTTCCTCTTCGCGCTCGGCGCGCGGTTCGGCTTCGACGCGCTCGGGGCGCTGGCGATTGCCGCGATTGTCGTCATTCTCGTCGCGGCGGTTGCCGCGGTTCGGATTGCGATCGCCGCGGTCGTTCCGGTCGCCACGATCATTGCGATCACCACGCTCGCGATTGTCGCGGTCGCCGCGATCATTCCGCTCGCCGCGATTGTCCTCGCGGCCTTCGTCCTGATCGCCTTGGCCCTCGTCGAGGTCGGTGTCGTCGTGCGCGTCGAAATCCTCGACCCCGCGCACTTCGCGCTGGCGGTCGGGGCGATCCTGCTGCCCGCCGTTGCGTTCTTCCTGGCGCGCGCGGAAATCGCTGTGCACGCGGAAATAATGGTCGGCGAACTGCAGATAATATTCGGTCTGCACGCGGTCGCCCGAAAGCTGGGCGTCGCGAGCGAGATTCTTGTATTTCTCGATCATCTGGACCGCGTTGCCGCGGGCCCGGCTGTCGATGCGGTTGGCCTGATCGACCCCACCGCGGCCGCCGCCCGATCCCGAGCGGTTATTGTTGTTGTTATTGTTGTTGCGGCCGCGACGGCGACCGCCCTGACGGTTGTTCATGTTCAACTGAGACATCCTGTCGAAATAAGCTCTTAGCTATGCCAACCCCTTTTGGCCGACCGCGCCCTTGCGCGTCGTGCCCGCGCTCCCTTGCGCGGTTCTTCCTGTTACCGCTCGCCCGGGAAATTCGTCCCGCACCAGCATCGTAAATGGGAAGCAGACCCGCCGGACCAGTATCGATGCTCCGCATCGCCAAAGGGACCCTGATCAGGCCTGTACCCACGCCCCTACCCCGCTTTCGGCGCGAAACCAAGCAAATTATTGCGGGTCAGCGCGGCGAACGGGACAGGATGAGAGCGCGGTCGCGGCCGCCGAGGTCCTGGCGGCAAGCGACATCGAAACCCGCCGTTTCGGCGAGCTCGCGTACCGAGATATGCTGGCTCGCGCCGATTTCAAGCACCGCGATACCGCCGGGGGCGAGCAGCCGCGGCAGATCGGGGATGATGCGACGATAGTCGTCGAGCCCGTCGGGTCCGGCAAACAGCGCCTCGGCGGGTTCATGATCGGCGACGTCGGGCATCAGCATTTCGCCGTCGCCGATATAGGGCGGGTTGCAGAGGATCAGGTCGAAGGGGCCGTCGATCCCCGCACCCCAGTCGCCCGCGCCGAACTTGGTCCGGTCGGCCATGCCCAGGTTCTCGGAATTGTCGCGCGCATAGGCGAGCGCGAACTCCGAGGCATCGACGCCGACGCCGCTGGCCGCGGGAAATTCGCTCAGTACCGCGAGCAGCAGGGTGCCCGGGCCGGTGCCGAGGTCGAGGACACGCTTCGGCCAACCCTCCTCCCGTTCGTGTCGAGCGAAGTCGAGACACGCCTCCACGAGCGTTTCGCTATCGGGCCGCGGGATCAGCACCCCCGGCCCCACCTCGATACGGATCGTCCAGAAATCGCGATAGCCGAGGATATAGGCGACGGGTTCATGCGCCATCCGCCGCGCGATCAGATTGGCGTAGATCTCCGGCACTTCGAACCGCCCCGGATCGAGCAACAGCGCCTGCCGCTCGACCCCAAGCGCATGCGCCATCAGCAATTCGGCATCGAGCCGCGGCGTGTCGCTGGTCGCGCCGAGCAGATTGGCCGCGGTGCGCAGCGATTCCGCCACGCCCGCGAAGATCGGCGTGTCAGTCACCCAGCCCCGCCAAGCGCTGCGCCTGGTCCTCGGCGATCAGCGCGTCGATCAGCTCGTCTATCGCGCCTTCCAGTATTTCGGGCAGGCGGTGGAGCGTCAGGTTGATGCGGTGGTCGGTCACGCGTCCCTGCGGGAAATTATAGGTGCGGATACGTTCGGAGCGGTCGCCCGATCCGACCATCGACTTGCGCGCCGAGGCCTCGGCGCTGTGGATCTTCTCGCGCTCGAGGTCGTAGAGCCGCGCGCGCAGCACCTGCATTGCCTTGGCGCGGTTCTTATGCTGGCTGCGCTGGTCCTGCTGGATCACGACGAGCCCGGTCGGGATATGCGTGATACGGATCGCCGAGTCGGTGGTGTTGACGTGCTGTCCGCCGGCTCCGCTCGCACGGTAGATGTCGATCTTGAGGTCGCTGTCGGCGATCGCGACATCGACCTCCTCGGCCTCGGGCAGCACCGCGACGGTCGCCGCGCTGGTGTGGATGCGCCCGCCGCTCTCGGTCACGGGCACGCGCTGGACGCGGTGCACGCCGCTCTCGAACTTGAGCTTGGCGAAGACGCCCTGCCCGCTCACCGACGCGACGACTTCCTTATAGCCGCCGACCTCGGCCTCGTTCGCCGAGATGATCTCGACCTTCCACCCCTGCCCGTCGGCGTAGCGGCTGTACATGCGCAGCAGGTCGCCCGCGAACAAAGCCGCCTCGTCGCCGCCGGTGCCGGCGCGGATTTCGAGCATCGCGGCGCGCTCGTCGGCGACGTCCTTGGGCAGCAATTTGACCGCAAGGTCATGCTCGGCGGCGGGCAAAGCCTCCTCGACGGCCGCGAGTTCCTCGGCGGCCATCGCCTTCATCTCGGGATCGGCGAGCATCTCGTTGAGGGCGACGACCTCGCCGCGCAGCCGAACGACCTCGGCCGCAGCCTTGGCGACGGGTTCGAGCTCGGCGAACTCCTTCGACGCCGCGACGAAGTCGGCGGGGGCCATATCCCCCGTCGCCATGCGTGCCTGCAGCGCGGCGTGGCGTTCGATGATGGCGTCGATCTGGCGGGCGGAAACGGAGGTCATCAGAGCGTGCGAACAATCGCCTCGACCGCCTTCGCCCGCTCGCCGTCGCCGCGCACATTGATGTGCGGCGCATCGTCGCGCGTGCCGACCGACACCAGCGCATGCGCCGGAATCTTCGCGGCCTTGTCGAAACGCTTGCGCGGCGAGCCCGTCGCGACGATCTCGGCCGAGAAGCCGCCGCTGCGCAGCGCCGTCAGCGCCTGCATCGCCAGCGCCAGCCGCGCATCGTCCTCGAGCGCGATCACCGCGTCGAGCCGCGTGTCGATGACATCGTCGGCAAGCAACATCGCCAGCCGCTCGATCCCCGCCGCCCAGCCGACCGCCGCGGTCGGCGGGCCGCCCAGCGCTTCGATCAGCCCATCATAGCGCCCCCCGCCGAGCACCGTGCCCTGCGCGCCGAGGCGATCGGTGACGAATTCAAACGCGGTGTGGCGATAATAGTCGAGCCCGCGGACCAGCCGCGCGTTGCGCTCCCACGCGACGCCCGCGGCATCGAGTCCCGCGGTCACGGCGCCGAAGAAGTCCTGCGCCTCCCCCGTCAGAAAGGCATCGATATCGGGCGCGCTGTCGGCGATCGGGCGGTCCTTCGGATCCTTGCTGTCGAGGATGCGCATCGGATTCTTGTCGAGCCGCGCGAGGCTGTCCTCGCTGAGGTCGCCGCGGTGCGCCTCGAAATGATCGACCAACGCGGTGCGCCAGGCATCGCGGCTTTCGGCATCGCCCAGCGTGTTGAGCGTGAGCGTCACGCCATCGGCGATCCCGAGCTCCTTCAACAGCTGGTCGGCGAACACCAGCAGCTCGGCGTCGACCAGCGGACTATCGCTGCCCAGCACTTCGGCGTCGAGCTGGTGGAACTGGCGATAGCGCCCCTTCTGCGGGCGCTCGTAGCGGAACAGCGGCCCGTGCGTCGCAACCTTGAGCGGCGCGAACTGCTGCCAGCCGTTGGTGACATAGGCGCGCGCGATGCCCGCGGTGAATTCGGGGCGCAGCGTGATCGACTCGCCGCCGCGGTCCTCGAACGAATACATTTCCTTCGACACGACGTCGGTGGTCTCGCCGAGCGAGCGCGCGAACACCGCGGTCGGCTCGATGACCGGCACCTCGATGCGCTTGTAGCCATAGAGCCGGCGCACGCGGTCGAAGGTGTCGACGACATGCTGAAAGCGATCGGCGAAGTCGCCGAGCATGTCCTGCGTGCCCCGAACCGGCTGCGGCGTCGCGATCTTGGCGGATTTGTCCTTGCTCATGGCGGCGGCGTCTAATGGTTTTTGGTCGAAAGGCAAAGCGCGCTTGCAGGACCCCGGCTGGACCTCCCCGGCGATTCGCGGCAAAGAGCCGCCATGAAAAAAGCACCGTTCGTCGCAGCCGCCCTGATCGCCCTCGCCGTCCCTCACGCCCACGCGCAGGAGGGCAACAGCCGCCCCGAGCCCGTGGTCCAGCCGTTGACCATCCCGCTGCCCGCCGACCGCCCCTATCCGGGGACGATGCAGCTGCGCGTCGACGCCACCGACTTCGCGCGCGGCATCTTCCACGTCCGCCAGACGATTCCGGTGCCGAAGGCGGGCAAATTCACCCTGCTCTATCCCGAATGGCTGCCCGGCAAGCACGCGCCGCGCGGCGCGATCGCCGAGGTCGCGGGGTTCAAGGTATCGGCGGGCGGCAAGCCGCTCGTCTGGACGCGCCAGCCGACCGACGTCTACGCCTTCGACATCGACGTGCCGCAGGGGGTGAAGAGCATCGACATCGCCTTCGACTTCCTGTCGCCGACGCGCACCGCCGAGGGCCGCGTCGTCGTCACCCCGGCGATGATGAACCTGCAATGGGAGCAGGTCAGCCTCTATCCCGCGGGCTGGTTCACCCGCCAGATCCCGGTGCAGCTCGAAGCCCTGCTGCCCGAGGGCTGGACCGGCGCCGCGGCGCTCGACGGGCTCAAGGTGAGTGGCAACCGCTACAGCTTCGGTACCACCAGCTACGAAAATCTGGTCGACAGCCCGATGTTCGCCGGGCGCTGGTTCCGCAAATGGGACCTCGGGCAGAATGTGACACTCAACGTCGTCGCCGACGAGGAAAAATATCTCGCCGCCAGCCCCGACCATATCGCGCGCCACGCCGCGCTCGTCGCCGAAGCGGTCGCGCTGTTCGGGGTGCGCCATTTCGACCGCTACGAGTTCCTGCTCGCCTTGAGCGACGAACTCGGCGGCATCGGGCTCGAGCATCATCGCTCGAGCGAGAACAGCCGCAACCCCGACTATTTCACCAAATGGGACGAAAATGACAGCGAGCGCGGGCTGCTGCCGCACGAGCTGGTGCACAGCTGGAACGGCAAATATCGCCGCCCCGACAAATTATGGACCCCCGACTATCGCACGCCGATGCAGGACAATCTGCTCTGGGTATACGAGGGCCAGACCAGCTATTGGGACCTCGTCCTTGCCGGCCGTTCGGGGATGCAGTCGAAGGACATGATCCTCGCCGAATGGGCGACCAACGCGGGCTTCTATGCGGTGCAGGCGGGGCGCAGCTGGCGCTCGGTCGAGGATACGACGCTCGACCCGATCATCGCGGCGCGCAAGGCCCGCGCCTTCCCGAGCGCGACGCGCACCGAGGATTATTACAACGAAGGCGGGCTGATGTGGCTGGAGGCCGACATGCTGATCCGGACCGCCACGAACAATTCGAAGAGCCTCGACGATTTCGCGAAGGCCTTTTTCGGCGGGCGCGAGGGCGACTGGGGGCAGGACACTTATGATTTCGACGATGTCGTCGCGGCGCTGAACGCGGTGCATCCGTACGACTGGGCGAAGTTCCTGCGCGAGCGGATGCAGGCGCCGGGCCGCCCCGCGCCGACCGGCGGCATCGAGGCCGCGGGCTACCGCCTCGTCTGGCGCGACGCCCCCAACGCCTACGACCGCGACCGCATGGCGCAGGCGAAGAACGCCGACCTGACCCACAGCCTGGGCCTCGTCATCGACAAGGACGGCGTCGCGGGCAGCATCCTGTGGGACGGCCCCGCCTTCAAGGCCGACATCGTCAACGGGACGAAGATCGTCGCGGTCGACGGGGTGAGCTACAGCCGCGAGCGTATCGAGGCCGCGATCCGCGCCGCGATGGACGGCAAGACGCCGGTCGAATTGCTCGTCGAACGCGGCGGCCGCTATCGCAATATCGAGATCGACTATCGCGGCGGGCTGCGCTGGCCGCATCTGGAGAAGGCGGGCAACGGTCCCGACGCCTTCGACGCGCTGTTCACGCCGAAACGCGCGCTCTGATTCCCCTCCCGCAGGCGGGAGGGGTTAGGGGTGGGCGCGAGCGTAGCGAGCAAGCGACGGCGCAACTACCCACCCCACTGCGACTAACGAGCAAGCTCGTAAAGTTCGCTGCCCCTCCCGCCTGCGGGAGGAGGAACCAAGCTCCCGCCTTCCCTCCCCCGCGCCCAGCGGCTAAGGCGCGCGCGAATCAAAAACCATAAGGACATCTCCCATGCGCATCGACCTGATCCCGGCCGGCGACAGCCCGCCCGACAGCCTGAACGTGCTGATCGAAGTGCCGATCGGCGGCGAACCGGTGAAATATGAGTTCGACAAGGCGTCCGGCGCGCTGTTCGTCGACCGCTTCCTGCACACCCCGATGCGCTATCCCGCCAATTACGGCTTCGTGCCGCACACGCTGGGCGAGGACGGCGACCCGCTCGACGCGCTGGTCGTCGCACGCTCGCCGATCGTCGCGGGCGCGGTGGTGAAGTGCCGCCCGATCGGCGTCCTCCTGATGGAAGACGATGCCGGCGGCGACGAGAAACTGCTCTGCGTGCCGGTCAACAAGACCTTCCCCTATTACGCCGATGTCGCGAGCTACACCGACATGCCGCCGATCGTGCTCCAGCAGATCGAGCATTTCTTCACCCACTATAAGGATCTCGAACCCGGCAAATGGGCCAAGCTCAACGGCTGGGGCGACGTCGAGGAAGCGAAGCGCATCATCGTCGAATGCATCGAGCGCGCGAAGAAGGTCGGGTTTTAGTCCTTTAGGGGGCTAACCGCCCTCACCCTTCCCACCGGCTTTGCCGGCGGGCCCCTTCCCTCTCCCGCCGGGAGAGGGAGGGAGGCGCGAAGCGCCGGGAGGGTGAGGGTGATTGAACGACGACGTCAGAGCGTCGGGCCCTCGTCCTCATCCGCCAGCACCCGCACGTCAGTCCGCGGATAGGGAATCCTTATCCCCGCTTCCTTGAAGCGGTCCCAGATCCCCAGGAACACCTCGCCCTGGATATTGCCCAGCCCCGCTTCGGGGTCGGAAATCCAGTAGCGCAGCTCGTGCTCGACCGCGCGTTCGCCGAACGCCGTGATCCACACCACCGGCTCGGGATCGGCCAGGATGCGCGGGTTCGCCTTCGCGACCTCGACCATGATCGCCTGCGCGGCGCGCAGGTCGCAGTCGTAGCTGACCGGCACGCGCATCCGCACGCGCACGTCGCGGCTCGAATAGCTCCAATTCTCGACCGGCTGGGTCATGAGGAGTTCGTTCGGGATCAAATGCTTCTTGCCGTCGCGCGTTACCACGCTGACCGCGCGCACGCCGATCTTGGCCACGCGCCCGACATTGGGCATGCCGTTCAAGGTCGCCGAGCCGCCCATGCTGCTGCCGTCGCCGACGACGATCACGTCGCCCGGCTTGATCGAGCGATCCATCAGCAGGATGATCCCCGCGATCAGATTGCCCACGGTCTTCTGCAGCCCGAAACCGATCGCGAGGCCCGCGGCGCCCGAAAAGACCGCAAGCGCGGTGAGGTCGATGCCCAGCAGGTCGATCGCGAACAAGGTCGCAAAGACGAACAATGCGATCGCGATGAGCTTTTCGGTCAGGATGCGCTGGGTATCGTCGATCGAGGTGTTGCGGCGCAGCAGCCATTTGATCGCGCGCATGATCAGCCGCACCGCGAGATAGAGCAGCACCGCGACGATGATGGCCGAGAAAACCCCGTAGAGCGACAGCGTGTAGGAGCCGGCGTCGATGCTGACCGCCTTCATCGCCTCGACCGCGCGGGCGAGACCGCCGCGCACATTCTCCTGCACGCTCATGCCGCCGCCAATGCCGCAAAACCGCGGTCGAGATCGGCGATCAGGTCGGCGGGGTCCTCGAGCCCGATCGACAGCCGCAGCAGCGGGTCGGGGTCGCTCCACACGGTCGCGGTGCGGATGTCGGCGGGGTTGCTCGGCACGACCAGGCTTTCATAGCCGCCCCAGCTGAAGCCGATACCGAAATGATCGAGCGCCTCGATGAAGCGCGTCCGCCCCGCCTCGTCGGCGCCCTTGAGCGTGAAGCCGAACAGCCCGCTCGCGCCCGTAAAGTCGCGCGCCCAGATTGCATGGCCGGGATCGCCGGAGAGCGCCGGGTGCAGCACGCGCCCGACCTCGGGCCTTGCCGCCAGCCATTCGGCGACCGCCAGCGCACTTGCCTGGTGCCGCGCCATCCGCACGTCGAGCGTGCGCAGCCCGCGCAGGACAGCCGCGCAATCGTCGGGCGAGACAGCCTGCCCCAGCTGGTACGCGGCGCTGCGCAGCTTCGGCCACACTGCGCGCGTCGCGGTCAGCGACCCCATCATCGCGTCGCTGTGCCCGCCGACATATTTGGTGAGGCTCATCATCGCGACGTCGACGCCGTGCGCCAGCGCGGGGAAGAGCAAGGGCGTCGCCCAGGTGTTGTCGAGCATCGTCAGCACGCCGCGCTGATGCGCCGCCGCGGTGATCGCCGGGATATCCTGCACCTCGAAGGTCAGGCTGCCCGGCGATTCGAGGAAGATCAGCTTCGTCTCGGGGGCGATCAGGTCTGCGATCCCCGCCCCCACCAGCGGGTCGTAATAGGTCGTGCGCACCCCCATCCGCGCGAGCATGCCGTTGCAGAAGGCGCGCGTCGGCTCGTACGCGCTGTCGACCATCAACAGATGATCGCCGGGCGCGAGCAGCGCGAGCATGCCCGCCGAATTGGCGGCGACGCCCGAGGGATAGAGCAACGTCCCTTCGGCGCCCGGCTCCATCTCGGTCAGCGCATCGGCGAGCGCCCACACCGTCGGCGTCCCGCGGCGGCCATAATAGAGCTTGTCGTGCGTCGCATGCCCGCGCGCCTTCAGGTCGGCGATATTATCGTAAAGGATCGTCGAGGCGCGCCACACCGGCGGATTGACGATGCTGCCGCCCAGCCGCGGGTCGCCGGTCCACTCGGGCCGCCGCCCGCCCTGCACCAGCTTCGTCGCGGGGCGGAGGCTGTCGTCGTCGCTCTTGCTCATTCGCCCCTGTTAGCGCGATGCTAGGCAAAGCCAAGCCCGAGCACGAGACCCGCGGCCGAACAGATCGCCAGCATCGATATGATCCCGAGCTTGAAGCGAAACAGCAATAGCGCCGCGAGCAGGCTGAGCAGTACCGCGGCCCAGTCGACCGATGCGAGCACCGGCGCCTCGAAACCCCAACCGCTCGGCTCGAGCCGCCGGAACAGCACGTGCAGCGCGAACCACAAGGACAGGTTGGCGATCACGCCGACGACCGCCGCGGTCACCGCCGCCAGCGCGCCTTTCAGCCCGGCGGCGCGCTCGAGCCGGTCGATCCATGGCGCAAAGGCGAAAATCCACAGGAAACAGGGCGCGAAGGTCACCCACAGGGTCAGTCCCGCGCCGAGCAACGCCGCGACGAAAGGCGTGAAGGGCGCCGCGTCGCGATAGGCCGCGAGGAAACCGACGAACTGTGTCACCAGAATCAGCGGACCCGGCGTCGTCTCGGCGAGCCCCAGCCCGTCGGCCATCTCGCCCGGCCGCAGCCAGCCGAAACCCGACACCGCCTCCTGCGCCATATAGGCGAGCACCGCATAGGCGCCGCCGAAGGTCACCACCGCGAGCTGCGAGAAAAAGACGCCGATATCCCACAGCACATGCTGCTTGCCGAGCGTGACGAGGATCAGCAGCATCGGCGCCGCCCAGATCGCGCCCCAGCCGAGCACCGCCGAGAGGCTCTGCCGCCAAGCTGAACGCCCGGGCTCGGCAGGCGTCGCCGCTGCGGGCGTGAGCTTCAGCCACTCTGGCCGCCAGCGCCCCGCCGCCCAGCCGATCAGCAACGCGCCGAGGATCACGACCGGGAAAGGCAAGGTCAGGATCGCGATCGCGACGAGGGAAGCGACCGCGATCCCGCGCTGCAAAGGCGTCTTCAATGCGCGTCCGGCGATGCGCAACAACGCCTGGACAACGATCGCCAGCACCGCCGCCTTGATCCCGAGGAACAGCGCCGCGAACCAGTCGAGCCCCGCCGCCATCACATAGAGGACCGACAGGCCGAGCATCACCAGCGCACCCGGGACGATGAACAGCAGCCCCGCCGCGAGCCCGCCGCGCAGCCCGTGCAGCCGCCAGCCGATCCACGTCGCCAGCTGCTGCGCCTCGGGGCCCGGCAGCAGGTGACAGAAATTGAGCGCATGGAGGAAGGTCGCCTCGTCGACCCAGCGCCGCTCGTCGACGAATTCGCGGTGCATCAGCGCGATCTGCCCCGCGGGGCCGCCGAAACTCAAGCAGCCGATCCGCGCATAGGCGCGCACCGCTTCGGCGAAACCGGGGGATGTGGAAGGGGAAAGCTCGGTCATCGTCACGCTTCTCCAGCCGGCAAAGCCGGGTGAAAAAGCAACGCTTGGGCGGCTGCCTGACCGGGAGGTTGCCTCGCCCCGATGCGACCGGACTAACGCCGGACACCGGGACGGAGCAAGCAAGAAAAAGCAGCGCGGCCCGAAAGCCGCGCTTGGGCGTCAGGCCGCGCCGGTCGCCTTGGGGGTCGCCGGGTCGGCGCCCCATTCGGTCCAGCTGCCGTCGTAGACCGCGACATCGTCCTTGCCGAGCAGGTGTGCGCCGAAGGCGACGACGGTCGCGGTCATGCCGCTGCCGCAGGTGGTGACCAGCGGCTTGTCGAGGTCGACCCCCGCCGCGTCGAACGCCGCCTTCAATTCGTCGCCGCGCTTCCAGGTGCCGTCGGCGTTGAACAGCTCGCCATAGGGCAGGCTCTTCGACCCCGGGATATGGCCCGGCGCGACGCCGGGGCGCGGGTCGCGCTCTTCACCGGTGAAGCGCGCCGACGAGCGCGCGTCGACGAGCTGCTCGGCGCCGCTATCCACATTCGCCAGCACTTCGTCCTTGGTGCGCACCGCCTTGGCGTCGCGCCACACGGTGAAGTGACGATGGCGGAGCGTCTGCTTGCCCATTTCGAGCGGGCGGCCTTCGGCCTTCCATTTGGCGAGCCCGCCGTCGAGCAGCGCGACGTCGTGCGCACCGAACAGCTTGAGCAGCCACCAGGCGCGCGCCGCGCTCTTCAGCGGGCTGTCGTCGTAGAGCACGATGCGGCTGCCGTCGCCGAGGCCGAGCGACTGCATGCGGCTCGCGAATTTCTCGGCCGGGGGCGCCATATTGTCGATGCTGTTGTTCGCGTCGGTCAGCTCGGCCAGGTCCATGAACACCGCGCCCGGAATGTGGCCCGCTTCATATTCGCCGCGCGCATCGCGGTCGGCCTCCAGGAATTTCGTCGCATCGACGACCCGCAGGTCCGATGCCCCCAGTTCGCGTTCCAGCCAGTCGGTTGAGACCAAGGCGTCCATGTCATGCTCCTGTTACGACCCGGCGGCGGACCTGTGCCTGTCCCCTCGCCAGCCAACCTGCTCTTTCCGGGGACGGCAAGCCTATGCCCCCACCGGCGCCTTTTCAAGCGCCGCGGTGTCCTGCCCGAGCAGATGCTGCACTGCAACAGAAAAGCGTGACGCGCGTGTGACGTGCCTATTGGGCGCGGCGTACCGCGGTCGCGCGCGAACCGGGGCGATCCACGGCATAGGAGGCGCGGTCGAGTGGGAGCGGCGCGAGCTTCTCGCTGCCGCTCGTGCCCTGCTCGCGGCCGAGCACGAAGCTGCCCGCATTCTGGCCGAAGGCGTCGGGGTCGTCGCTTTCCCAATGATAGGTGACGTCGAACGCCATCACGGGGACCAGCATCGGCTTGCCGCCGATCATCAGCGGCTCGACGATCGCGCGCGGCAGCATCGCCTCGGTGGTGAGCGACTCGCCGGCGCCGACCTTCAATTCCATATCGTCGCGCAGCACGCTACCGCCCGCGCCGTCGAAGAAGCGTGCGAGCACGGGTTCGGGCATCGCCGATCCCTGGTTGAGCGCGATGCGGACCATCAGGCCGGTCGCATCGGCGGAGCCCTGATTGGCGAGGTTGAGCGCGAAGCCGACGACGACGTGCTCGGGGGTCATGCGGATCGACACGACGTCGAGCGCGATCGACACGATGGCACGGCGCTCGGCGGCGGGGCGGGTGACGAGCGGCGAGGGCGCGCGCTGGCCGGCGACGGCGCCTTCGAGCACCGGTTGGCGCGCGGGCGCTGCCGTCTGCGGCGGCTGCGGGGCAGGCGGCGGCGTGACGGCGCGCGGAGCGGGCTGGGGCGCGGGAACCGGGCGCGGCGGCGGCGGCGCTTGCGGAACGGGCTCGATCGACGGCCCATCGGCGACCACCGGACGGCGGCGCCAATACCAGTAACCGGCTCCCGTCGCCGCGAGCAACGCGAGCAGCCAGGTCCAGACCGGCATGCCCGAGTCGGGGGCGGGCACAGCGGCCGCGGCGGTATCGACCGCCGGCGCATCCTCGACCACCGCATCGCTGGTCGTCGTCGCAGACGGCAGGCTCAGCCCGGGAGCCGCGTCGGTCGTCGTGGGCAGCGTATCGGCGGGCGCGGCGTCATCGGTCGGCGCTGCGGCGCGCGGCGCAGCGGTGGCCGTATCGCGCGGCGCCGGCGCGGTCGCGGCCGGACGCGCGGTCGCCGGCGCGGTGGGCTGCGGCTGCACCTGCGGCTGGGTCGGCGCGACGCGCGGCGGCGCCGGAGTCGGCGCGGGCGTCGGGCGCGTCTCGTTCGGGCCGGTCGGGGCGATGCCGTTGTTCGACGGGCCCTGCACGCCGGGCGCACGGCCGTCGTTCTCGGCCGCGGGGGGCAGGCGGAAGTCGATCGAGCGCGGCGCGGGCACCGGGGTCTCGGCCTGCTGCGCGGCGACGGGCACGGTTAGCCCCGCCGCCAGCGCGAACGCCAGCACCGCCCGCGCGCTGCCCGTCATCCCGAAATGCCTGTGCGTCATTGTATCCGTACGATCCCGACCGTCTGCTTCGCGCCCGATCCGCTGAATTGGCGCTGAATGAACCGGCGTCATCGACGGATGACAGCGGCCGCGCGCGTCCCTAGATGGTTTCCATGAGTGATTCCACCCCCCCGCCGCTCGCGCCCAAACATCTCGGCCAATCGAGCGAACTACCCGTCTCACCCGAGGCCGCGCAGCTCGACTATGTGCCCAACCCGCGCGCGGGCGAACTCTATCTCGTGCGCTTCGCCGCGCCCGAGTTCACCTCGCTCTGCCCGGTGACCGGCCAGCCCGACTTCGCGCATCTGGTGATCGACTATGCCCCGGGCGACACGATCGTCGAATCGAAGAGCCTCAAGCTCTTCCTCGGCAGCTTCCGCAACCACGCGGGCTTCCACGAGGATTGCACCGTCGGCATCGGGCGCCGCCTGTTCGACGAGATGCAGCCGCAATGGCTGCGCATCGGCGGTTACTGGTATCCGCGCGGCGGCATTCCGATCGACGTCTTTTGGCAATCGGGCGCGCCGCCCGCGGGGCTGTGGCTCCCCGACCAGGGCGTAGCGCCCTATCGCGGGCGCGGCTAGAACGCCGGCCTATCCGCAGCAGGGCTGGCGGTTTTCGTCGGCCATCTCGTCGTCGTCGGGGACCGGGCTGACCAGCGGCAACGGCGCCGGCGGCGCGGTCGCCGCGGTGACCAGCCCGGCGAACCTCGTCCAGGGGAATTGCTTGCCCGGATCGGCGCGGCGGCTGGGATCGACCGAGGCGTGCGAAAAGACCCAGCGCAAATTCGGATATTTCGCCCAGCAATAGCGCACGATGTCGGCGGTCGCCTGCACCTGCCAGTCCGAATAGGGGTCGGTATAATTGTCGAGGTCCTGCCGGTTCACGATCTCGATCCCCAGCGTCCAGTGGTTGATCAGCGTCGCGCCGCCGTTGACCGCCGCGTTCGACTTGTCGTCGCGCACGTGCCGCGCAGCGCGCGCCTCGTAGACCGAGGCGATGACCTTGCGGCCATGTTCGGCCTCGCGCTCGGCCGGGACGATCCAGTGCGCCGACGCATTCGCCGCGGTGCGCCAATGCTGGAGCGCCCCGCCCGAGGTGCTGCCCGCCGTCGCGTGGATCACCACGCCCTTGATACCCAGCACCGGGTCGAAGCGCCTTTTGCTCGCGCGGTTGGCATTGAACCAGTCGATGTCGTGGACCACCGTTTCCGCGAGCGAACTGCGCGGCGGCCGCGTCTTGCCATTCAGATCGAGAATATAGGTTTCGGGATTCGCCATGATGCCCCCCATTTTTGCCGAGGCTCGCCATCGAGTCGGCACCCGCGGAGTGTCGCCCGGCGGCGGGAGGCGGTATTGGATCGAAACGACAGATGATTTCGCCAGATGATTCCGGGGGCGGTGCGCCAATTTTCATCTTCCCGTCACACTTTGTTGACATTAGTGTCAACGATATGACCAAAGCCTCGCTCCCGCACGATCACGCCATCGCCGTCGGCGCCGACGCGATCGACTTCATGGGGCACGTCAACAACGCCCATTATCTGAGCTGGGTGCAGGACGCGGTGCTGTCGCACTGGCGCCACATCGCGCCGCCCGACGCGGTCGCGGCGCATCTGTGGGTCGCGCTGAAGCACGAGATCACCTATCGCCGCCCCGCCTTCCTCGACGACCAGGTCATCGCGACGGTGATCCTCGAAAAGGTGCAGGGCGCGCGCGCCTTTTACGAGACGATCATCAAGCGCGGCGAGGAAGTGCTCGCCGAGGTCAAGTCGAGCTGGTGCTGCATCGATGCCGAGACGCTGCGCCCCGCGCGCCTCGCGAGCGAGGTCGTCGCGCGCTTCTTCCCCGGCGAAAAGGCCTAGCTCGATCCCTCGAGCATCGCGTCGACGAGCGTTTCGAGAAATTTGCAATTCTCGTCGATGTCCTTGACCTCCTTGACCATCGCGGGGTCGTCGGCCTTTTCGGCGATCCGCGCAAAGCGGTTCATCTGGGCGTCGAAGTCGGTCCGGATCTGCGCGTCGTCCTCATCGGCGAGCACGGTCGCGATCGCCAGGAACTTCGTCCCCGATTCGACCATCTTCGGGTCCTCGGCTGCGCCCTCGCTGCCGAGCCCGGCCATGATGCCGAAAAAGGCCATGCACTGGATGCTGTTGTCGTAAAGCTCGCGCTCGTCGGCGTCGATCGTCATCGCATGGGCGGCGGGCGCGGCGGCGGCGAACAGGAGAGCGGCGGCAAGGGTCGGATATTTCATGGTTCCCCCGATATCGACCCGTCCGCAGCCTTGGCATGGCGCGGGGCCGGCGCAAAGCGGAAAATGCGGATGGCGCGCCGCACCCCGACCGTCGCCCTAGGCCGCCTCGAACCGGATCGGCAGGCGTTTCAGCCCGCCGACGAAGACCGATTGCACCCGTGCGGGTTCGCCCGTCAGTTCGAGCTTTTTGATCCGCGGCAGCAGTTCCTCCATCAGGATCCGCATTTCCATCCGCGCCAGATGCTGGCCGAGGCACACATGCGCGCCGAAGCCGAAGGCGAGCTGCTGGTTCTTCGGCCGGTCGGGGTCGAAGGCGAAGGGCGTGTCGAATATCCCCTCGTCGCGGTTCGCCGAGACATAGTTGAGCATCAGCCAGTCGCCGGCGCGGACCTGCTGCCCGCCGATCTCGACGTCTTCCCTGGCGCTGCGCATGAAATGCTGCACCGGTGTCGTCCAGCGGATCGCCTCCTCGATCAGCCCCGCCTTGTCGCTGTCGGCGGCGCGGAAACGTTCGAACAGCGCGGGGTCCTTCGCCAGCTCCATGATCGCGCCGGCGGTCGAGGCGCTGGTCGTGTCGTGGCCGGCGGTCGCGATGATCATATAATAGCCCGCGAGCTCGCGGTCGGGGATCTGCCCGCCGTCGATCGTCGCATTGGCGATCACCGTCGCGATATCCTCGCGCGGGTTGGCGCGGCGGTCGGCGGTCAAGGCCCCGAAATAATTTTCGAAGTCGGCGATGACATAATGGAGCATCGCGATCGCCTGTTCGGCGCTGGTGATCGCCTCGCGGCTGCGGTTGAGCTCGGGGTCGGTCGAGCCGAAGAGCTGCTGCGTCAGCATCAGCATGCGCGGCTCGTCCTCGGGCGGGACGCCGAGGATGTCCATGATCACGCGCAGCGGATAATGCGCCGCGACGTCGCGGGCGAAGTCGCATTCGGGGCCCGCGGCGAGCATCGCATCGACCGTCTCGCGGGCCAGCGTCCGGATGCGGTCTTCGACGATCTTCAGATTCTTGGGCATGAACCAGCTCTGGGTGAGCAGGCGGTATTTCATATGGTCGGGGGCATCCATCTGGACCAGCGAGCGGATGAGATGGCCGTCGTTGTTGGGGGTCGCGGCGCGGGCGATCGCCTCGCCGTCGCGGTTGGTCAGCACCGTCGGGCGGATGCCGCTGGCGAAGCGCTGTGGGTCCTTGCCGATCGCCATGATGTCGGCGTGGCGCGTGACGAGCCAGAAGGGATCGACCTCGGCGGTCTCGGCCACCGCGAGCGGGGCGTTGGTCCGCGCCCAGGCGAGCTGTTCGTGCAGGCCGTCCCATTGCCCGTAAGCGACGGGATCGACGACGGCGGCGGCTACCTCTCCAGGCAATATCGGTTTTGTCATGAAACCGAAGCTGCCGCGATTCGACGGGGTTGTCGAGGGGGAAGGATGGGAGCCTCACCTTCTCCCTTCCCCCTCGATGGGGGAAGGATACGAAGCCTTGCGCCGAAGGCGTTAGGCGGAGTTGGATGGGGGTGAAGGCGCATCCTTGCGCCGTTGCTGCCGGCCGAGACCGCACCACCACCGCTGCGACTAGGAAGCGAGCTTCCAAGTCTCGCTGCCTCCCCCATCGAGGGGGAGGGTGGTCCATCACTCCGCAAGCTGCGGCGCGCCGGCGGGCATGGCGTCGGCCCAGTCGGCGCGCGCCTTGCGGATCATCGCTTTCAGCGCGTCGGCGCTGCGCGCCCAGGCCGCGGCGGTCGCGTCGCTCCATGCTTCGCCTGCCGCGGCGCCCAGCTCGGCGACGGTCATGTCGATGAAAGCGTCATATTCGGCGATCGGCAGCGCGCCATAGCTGCGGTGGGTGAACACCAGCTCGGCGACGAGCGGCCACACCCACGGCTCGCCCGACGCCAGCCCGAACATCATCTGCAGCGTCTCGTCGGTCATCCGCCGCGACGCGGCGTCGACCGAGATGAAGCTCGGTCGCCGCGCGGGGTAAGCCGCGAAGAAGCGCTCGAACAGGGGCAGGCGGATATCGATGCCGGCATCGGCGACGGCGATCAGGCTCGCCTCCATCCGCGCGGCATCGCCCGGCGTCATTTGAACAGGCTGCCGAGGATGCCGCGCATCAGCTGGCCGCCGAACTTGCCCGCGACCTGCCGCCCGAGGTTGGTCGCCGCCGAGCGCGCCGCCGATTCGACCATCTTCTCGGCAAAGCTCGGCTTCGCGGCCTCGCGCGCCGCGGCCTTCTCCTGCTGGAGTCGGACCTTCTCCTCGGCGACCTTGCGCTTCGCCTCTTCCTTCGCGGCGATGGCGGCCTGTTTATCCGCCTCCTCCTGCGCCTTGGCCTCGACCGCCGCGGCCTGCGCCTGCTCGGCCTTGGCGGCGAGCAGTTCCTCGGCGCTCTCGCGGTCGACCGCGGTGTCGTACTTGCCTTCGACCGGCGAGATCGACTTGATGATCGCGCGCTCCTTGGCGTCCAAGGGACCGGCGCGCGAGCAGGGCGGTTTGATCAACGTGCGCTCGACCGGCGACGGCGCGCCGTCGGGCATCAGCAGCGAGACGAGTGCCTCGCCGACCTTGAGTTCGGTGATCTCGCGCGCGACATCGACCTTGGGATTGGGGCGGAAGGTGTCGGCCGCCGCTTTCACGGCCTTCTGGTCGCGCGGGGTGAAGGCGCGCAGCGCGTGCTGGACGCGGTTGCCGAGCTGGCCCGCGACATCCTCGGGAATGTCGATCGGGTTCTGCGTCACGAAATAGACGCCGACGCCCTTCGAGCGGATCAGCCGCACGACCTGCTCGATCTTCTCGGCGAGCGCGGGCGGCGCGTCGTCGAAGAGCAGATGCGCCTCGTCGAAGAAGAAGACGAGCTTGGGCTTGTCGGGGTCGCCCACCTCGGGAAGCGTCTCGAACATCTCCGAGAGCAGCCACAGGAGGAAGGTCGCATAGAGCTTGGGGCTCGCCATCAATTTGTCGGCGGCGAGGATGTTGATATAGCCGCGGCCGCTCTCGTCGCTGCGGATCATGTCCTGGATGTCGAGCGCGGGCTCGCCGAAGAAATGGTCGCCGCCCTGGCTCTCAAGCGTCAGCAGCTGGCGCTGGATCGTGCCGACGGTGGCCTTCGACACATTGCCATATTTGACCGTCAGTTCGTCGGCGTTCTGCGCGCACCAGGCGAGCATCGCCTGCAAATCGCCGAGGTCGAGCAGCAGCAGATTCTGTTCGTCGGCGATGCGGAAAGCAATGGCGAGCACGCCCTCTTGCACCTCGTTGAGCCCCATCAGCCGCGCGAGCAGCAGCGGGCCCATTTCGGAAATGGTCGTGCGGATGGGGTGCCCCTGTTCGCCGAACAGGTCCCAGAAGATCACCGGATTGTCGCGATACGCCCATTCGCTGTCGCCGATTTCGGTCGCGCGCTTGGCGAAGATGTCGTGCATCTTCGACGTCGGGCTGCCCGCCATCGCCATGCCGGCGAGGTCGCCCTTCACGTCGGCGACGAACACCGGGACGCCGACCGCCGAAAAACCCTCGGCGAGGCCCTGCAGCGTCACCGTCTTGCCGGTCCCGGTCGCGCCGGCGATCAGCCCGTGGCGGTTCGCGCGCTTGAGGACGAGCGACAGGCGCGGCCCGTCCGCGGCCCCGCCGCCGCCGAGCCCGATATAGATTTCGCTGGCCGTGCTGCCGTCGCTCACGCTGTTTTCCTCCGCTGGTGCCAATCCGCCCAAGGTCTAGAACGCGGCGATTGTACAGGCAATCGACAAGAGGGGGGGGGGAGCGCTGTGGGGTGGAGAGCGGACGTTGCCAGTTCCTCCCCGGAACGGGGAGGTGGCAGCCCGCAGGGCTGACGGAGGGGTCGAAACCTCTCGCCATGATGCACCGTTCCGGCCCCTCCACCATGCTTCGCATGGTCCCCCTCCCCGTTCCGGGGAG
>JAESFZ010000294.1_pt1 | contig 29457 bp, 25 predicted proteins | sample 9269561 | NCBI WGS metagenome assembly JAESFZ01 (sample SAMN14515552, study PRJNA621657) | algae metagenome | isolation source: Tildeniella nuda ZEHNDER 1965/U140 and co-occurring heterotrophs from wet... | place: Switzerland: Stansstaad, Zurih | collected 1965-01-01
TTCGAAATGGTGCAGATATGATGCTCCGTCTCAGCGCATGCGCCGACTTCAAGCCCGGTGCCGTCCCGGGAGCATCTGCATGAGGCTTCTGCACACCATGATTCGTGTCGGCGATCTCGAGCGCTCGATAGGTTTCTATACCGAAGTGCTGGGCATGAAGCTGCTGCGCAAAAGCGATTATCCGGGCGGCCGTTTCACCAATGCGTTCGTCGGCTACGATGACGAATCGAAGGCCGCAGTGCTCGAGCTCACGCACAACTGGGATACCAAGTCCTATGACCACGGCACGGCGTTCGGCCATGTCGCGATCGAAGTCGAGGACGCCTACAAAACCTGTGATGAAGTCAGAAGGCGCGGCGGCAAGGTCGTGCGCGAGGCGGGGCCGATGAAGCACGGCACCACGGTGATCGCCTTTGTGGAAGACCCGGACGGCTACAAAATCGAGTTCGTGCAGCGCAAATCCGCGTAGTGCGGCGGTCCGTCCAGGGCAGCCTGCAGGATGGAATTAGGCGGACGCGCCGTGCAGGGCGGCATGGTTTGTCATGCGCACGAAATCCGAGACCTGCAAATCCTGCGCGCGCATTCCCGGGTCAATTCCGAGCGCGGCGAAGTCCGCCTCGCTGAAGCGGGCCTTGAGCGTATTGCGCAACGTCTTGCGGCGTTGAGCGAATGCGCTCATCACGATTTTACCCAGCAGATCCTCATCGCAGGCGTCCGCGGCTGCGCGCCGCTGCGGCAGCAGGCGCACTACGGCTGATTCCACCTGCGGCGCGGGGCGGAAGGCTGCCGCAGGCACGTCGAGCATTTTTTCCAGGTCAAACCGGTATTGCAGCATGACTGACAGCCTCCCGTAGTCGGGCGAAGACGGGACGGCCACCATGCGCTCCACCACTTCCTTCTGCAGCATGACATGGATATCGCGGATGTGGCGGACATTTTGCGCAAGATGGAACAGGATGGGCGTCGAAATGTTGTAAGGCAGATTGCCGACCACGCGCAGGCAGCTGCCCAGCGTCGCAAAATCGAATTTGAGCGCGTCACCCTGGTGTATGGTCAGGGATTGCGGCGGGAATTCCTGCCGGAGCCGGGCAACGATGTCGCGATCGATCTCGACAACATGCAGGTGCCGCAGTTGCGCCAGCAGCGGGCGGGTCAGCGCGCCCAGGCCCGGTCCGATTTCGACCACGTTGTCGTCCGGATGCGGCGCGATGGTCGCCATGATGGCGGCGATTACCGCCTCGTCCACCAGAAAATTCTGGCCGAAGCGCTTGCGGGGAATGTGGCGCGACATAAGGTGCCGATGTGCATTGATCAGCCCGACTAATCGGGCTGGCGTGGCGGTTTCATTATAAATATTTGATTTTAAAGAATGTTTTTAGTCGTGCCATGCCGCGCAAGATCTGCGGCAAGCTTGATGGCTTCAAGCAGGCTGCCGATTTCAGCCGTGCCGCTGCCGGCGAGATCCAGCGCGGTGCCGTGATCAACCGAAGTGCGGATGATCGGCAGGCCGAGCGTGACATTGATGCCGGAACCGAAGCTCGCATACTTGAGCACCGGCAGTCCCTGGTCGTGATACATCGCCAGCACGCAGTCGTAGCCGCACAAGCGCCCGGGGTGAAACAGCGTATCCGCGGGCAACGGTCCGGAGAGATCGAAATTTTCCGCGCGCAGTTTCTGCAGCACCGGGATGATGACTTCGATTTCTTCCCGCCCCAGATGGCCGGATTCGCCGGCATGCGGATTGAGCCCGGCTACCGCGATGCGCGGTTTTGCAATGGCGAAGCGCTCGACAAGATCACGCTGCAAAATGCGCAGGGTCTGTTCCAGGGTGGCGCGGGTGACGTGGCGCGCGACATCCTTCAGTGCCAGATGCGTGGTGGCCAGTGCGACGCGCATGCCGCCGCCGGCCAGCATCATCACGACCTGCGGCGTGGCCGTGCGCTCGGCCAGAAACTCGGTATGCCCGGTAAACGGGATGCCGGCGTCGTTGATCACGCCTTTGTGCACAGGGGCCGTCGTCATGGCATCGAAGACTCCGTCGCGACAGCCGTCTGCGGCGACGGCCAGCGTGCGCAGCACGTAAGCGCTGTTGGCCGGATCAAGCCGGCCAGGATGAGCAGGCACCGCGAGCGGAACATGCAGCACGAGCAATACACCGGGTGCGGCCTGCGCCGCAGTGCCGGCGACAAAATCGGCAATTTCAAGGGACTGCTTGAGCAGACGTGCCCGTTGCGACAGGAGATCCCTGTCCGCGACCACTACCACGCGCGCAGGCAGGCTGCATCGCGCAAGCATGACGCATAAATCAGGCCCCACGCCTGCGGGCTCGCCGGCGGTTACGGCCACGACCGGAACACGGTCTTTTGTGGGTTTCATGCTCAATTCCTGCGTCCGCGGATCGTTACCGGTGCATCCTACAGCTTAGACCGCAACGCTCAAAATCAAGCCTTATCTTTCCTCAAGGCGGATATCAATGAATGCCTGGTCACGCAACTGCCGCACCCATTCCTGGTAGGCCTCGTCGGATTTGCGCGCGCTCAAGGCCTGTCGCGCCATCAGACGCAGCCGCTCCTTGGACATGTCCTCGTTGCGACGTTCCAGCACCTGGATCAGGTGCCAGCCAAAAGGCGAGCGCACCGGGGCACTGATTTCGCCCGGCTTGAGCGCATTCATGGCGCGCTCGAACTCGGGCACGGTGTCGCCCGGGGAAACCCATCCCAATTCGCCGCCCCGCGTGGCGCTGGTGTCTTCCGAATGCACCCGCGCAAGCTCGGCAAAGTCGCCCTTGTTGTCGAGGCGTTCCTTCAGATTATTGAGGCGGTTGCGGGCTTCGTTTTCTGAAACCAGCTCATTGGTCTTGATGAGGATATGCCGCGCCCGGGTCTGCTGCACGATGACCGGTGTCTGGCTGCCGCGCTGGTCGTTGAGGCGAAGGATGTGAAAACCGTTGGCGCTGCGCAGCAAGGGGCTCACCTCGCTGATGCGCATCGTCTTGAGCGCATCGACAAAAATAGTCGGCAGGCGCGCCGATTCGCGCCAGCCCATGGCACCACCTTGCAGGGCATCCGGCGCTTCGGAGAAGGTTGCCGCGACCTGGCGGAAGTCGGCGCCGCCCCTGATCTGCGCCAAAGCCTGTTCCGCGCGGGCCTGGCGCTGCTGAATCTGCTCGGGGCTGGCCTGTTCAGGCACGACGATCAGAATGTGCGACAGATTGTACTCGTCGCTGCCGCTGCCCTGTGCCTGCTGGGTGCTGATGAAATTGTCAATCTCGCCTTCCGTGACCACGATTTTGTTGCTGACTTCGCGCTCGCGCAGGCGCGCCAGAATGATCTCGTTGCGGATATCCTCGCGGAACTTGTCGAACGGAATGCCGTCGGCCTCAATCGCAGCCCGCATTTGCGCAATCGACATCTTGTTTTCTTCGGCAATGCGGCCGAGGGCCCGCTCAAGCTCGACGTCGTCTACGTTCAGCCCGGTTTCCCTGGCCACGTGCAGCTGCACGCGGTCGGTGATCATGCGTTCCAGCAGCTGCCTCTCGAGCACCGGTCGCGGCGGCGGCGGGGTGCCCTGCTGCCGCAGCTGCCGCAGCGCGAAATTGGTGCGTTCCTCCAGGGCGTTGCGCGTGATGACTTCGTTGTTGATCACCGCGACGATGCGGTCAATGGTAATGATCTGGCGCGGTTTCTGGGCGGATGCGGCGGGAACGCCGAAAACAAACGCGCAAGCGAAAAGAATGGCGCCACGGAGCAGGGTCATATCATGCAGGCAAAAAGTAGGGTGATTATGGGGATGGATCAATAACCCGGTCCGAAGTAATCCCCTGCGTGCCGGGACGCCGGGTCTTTCACGTAGCCGGATATGTTGCGTTTAAGCACTTCCAGGGGATTAGAGCCGATCCGCGACACGCCGTTCAATTCGAGCTGCAGGAAAATCGAGGTGGATGCCGTTTGCGTGGCGGTTGCGAAGCGGTGCGCGACGACACGAAACGCCCAGCAGCCACCGTTGTATTCGAAACCGGCAAGCGATTCGAGATTGCGGTTTCCGCGCAGAGAATAATTCCAGCGCGCGAGCGCCGTCCACTGGCTCGACAAGGGCCATTGCGCCGAAATGTCGGTCTGCTCGAGAACGTCCAGCGTCTTGCGGTAAGACAGGTTCAATACCTTGCCGGGCTGCGGCTGATAGCGCGTGCCGATGTTGAATTTCTGCGTCTGCGACAGATCGGTGTTGTACTGCCAGCCGCCCTCGGCTACCCAGTTCCGGGCGATCGTGCCGCTGATCGCGGCGAGCAGATCCGATTTCGAGCTTTGATCGGAGCGGGCCGGCACGCCGGGGAGCGTCACCCGCTGCGACTGAAAGTAATAACGCTGCGCAAGGCCCACCCGCAGGCGTTCGGCGCCGGTGTCGGAATTGATGAAGCGGGAAGTGACGCCGAAGGTGATCTGGTTGGCGTCATTGATGCGGTCGTAACCGCTGAACTGGTTTTCCGAAAAGATTGTGGCGAAGTTGATGTCCTGCAGTCCGCTCTCGAAGTTCGGCATCCGGCTCTGGTCGCGGAACGGGATGTAAACGTAATAAAGCTTGGGCTCCAGCGTCTGGATGAAGCTTTGGCCGCCGATTTTGGTGTCGCGCTCGAACACCAGTCCGCTGTCGATGCTCAGTATGGGCAGCGTGCGCGTGCTGTCGGGCAGCGTGGTCGTGCTTTTGTCGAGTGCGTAGTGGGTAAAATTCGCGCCGATCTTGGGCGTCAGATAGGCATATGAGGTCTGCAGCGGCATGCTCAGGCTGGGGTAGGCCATGAAGCGCCTGCCGTTGACCAGGGTGGGATGGTCAAAATCGACGTAGCTGCCGAGAAAATCAAAGTCACTGCGCAGGATGTTCTGGTTGAATGCGGTGAGTGTGAGCTGTGGTAGGCGGTTGTGCGGCGGCGTCAGTGGCGCCAGCGGATCGACCTGCAGGGCCTGCCAGCTTTGCGCCATTGCGCTGAACGAATAGCTGCCGGTTTGTCCCCAGCTGCCGCCGCGGGACAGCGTGCCCTGGCGCGGCAGCAACACCTGGGAAGTGAGCGCGATCCTGGTGGAAAGGTCGGTGAAATATTTGTCATCCGACACTTTCTGTATGTCAAGCGCGCCGCTCCAGCCGTAAGGCAGGGTTTGCGTATGCTTGAGGAAGAAGGCATGGCGGTCGATGTTCACGGACTTGTCGTCCGGCAGATATTCGATCCTCGCCTCGCCGCTGTAGGTCGGCTGAAGGTAACGCAGTTCGGTGTTGAACTGCAGGCCGCGCTTGGTGAGCGCGCGCGGCGAAATGGTGGCATCCAGGTTGGGTGCGATGTTCAGGTAGTAAGGCACGATGATTTCCGTGCCGCTGGTGCTCGAACTGCCGTAACTGGGGGTAAGAAATCCCGATTTGCGTTCCTGGTGCAGCGAAAAGGACAGGTAGGGCGAGTAAAAAATCGGCTGCCCCATGAATACGATGCTGGCGTCCCGTGCCACGCCGACGTCCCGGCTCTTGTCGATGTGCAGATCCTTGGCCCGGATGAACCACGCGTCGTTGCCCGGCTCGCAGGTGGTGTACTCGGCCTGCTGCGCGCGGTACTGTTTCGGCCCCTCGAACAGAATGCGCGCGGCGGCGCCGCGCGCATCGGTCTCCGTGAATCGCGCCGGCTTGCCGGTTGCGGACGGCGCCGCCGGCGGCGCCGGCGTGAGCATGTAGCGCGACTGGTCCATGAATCCCCGGTCGGTGCCGAGGTTGTAGCGCAGCCGGTCGCCTTCGATGATGTCTCCGCCCTGCTCAATGCGTACATTGCCCTTGGCGGTTATTTCGTCGTTCGGCTTGTCATAGCGCAGCCAGTCGGCGAACACGGCCTGGCCGCGCTTGCGCAGCCTGACATCGCCCTCGGCCTCGGTTTCCCTGTCGCTGTGCCCGCGTATCCTGTCGGCGTCGATGAACAGCGGCACATCCTCCTGGGCGGAGGGCTGCGCAGGAGCCAGCGCCGGCTGCGACCTGAGCTGCAGCCCTTCCTGGGCGGCGGCAGCCAGCGGCAGCGCACACAAGACGGCGAAGGAAATGCGCGTGATTTTGAACTTATGCATCAGGAAGATGGGGGCAGGAGCGAGGTGCTAAAATCGCACAAATTCCTTCGTTAGGCAATCACTTGGAAGCGCAAATCGACACGCGGCGGGAACAGTTGCGGGATTGGCTCGCCGGCAGCATTGCATCGGGCTCGTTGTTATTGCCGGCTGGCACGCCGTTCTCCCTGTTTCCGGCATCGGCGGACGCCAGCTTTCGACGCTATTTTCGCATATCTGCCGGCGGCCAGACATGGATTGCGATGGATGCGCCTCCGGATCGTGAAGACTGCCGCCCTTTTGTGCGCATTGCCTCGCTGATGCGGGCTGCGGGCCTGCATACCCCGGAGGTGCTGGCGCAGGATATCGATCGCGGTTTTCTGCTGCTTTCCGACCTGGGCGATAAGACCTATCTTGAGGTGCTGAACGATGACAACGCCGACGAGCTGTTCCGCGATGCCATCGATGCCCTGCTCAGGCTGCAGCTGGCGAGCCGCCCGGGTGTGCTGCCGCCATACGATGAAACCCTGCTCGGGCGCGAACTGGATTTGTTCGCGGAATGGTATGTTGCGCGTCATCTGGGCTTGAATCTCGACGACGCCCAAAAACAGGTCTTGGCGGAAGCGGCAGCGCTGATCGTGAAAAGCAACCTGGCGCAACCGTCGGTATACGTGCACCGCGACTACATGCCCCGCAACCTGATGCTGAGCCGGCCCAATCCCGGGGTGCTCGATTTCCAGGATGCGGTATACGGTCCGGTTACTTACGACATGGCGTCCCTGTTCAAGGATGCTTTCATAAGCTGGGACGAGGCGCGCGTGCTCGACTGGGTCGTGCGCTACTGGGAAAAGGCGAGAAAGGCGGGGCTGCCGGTCAACGCCGACTTTGGCGAGTTCTACCGCGACTTCGAGTGGATGGGCCTGCAGCGCCACCTCAAGGTGCTGGGTATTTTCGCGCGCATCAACTATCGTGACGGCAAACCCGGATATCTCAGGGATACGCCGCGTTTCGTGCAGTATGTGCGCGCTGTCTGCGCGCGCTATCCGGCGCTGTCGCCGCTTGCAAGGCTGGTCGACCAGCTTGAAAACCGCAGTGCGACGGTGGGCTACACCTTTTGAGGCGCGGCGCTTGAAAGCAATGATACTCGCCGCGGGCCGCGGCGAACGCATGCGCCCGCTGACAGACCGCACGCCCAAGCCGCTGCTGCCGGTCGCAGGCAGGCCGCTCATCGTGTGGCTCATCGAGCAGCTGGTGCGCGCCGATATTCGCGACATGGTGATCAATGTTTCCCATCTCGGCGGCATGATCAAGGCGGCGCTCGGTGACGGCGCGCAATACGGTGCGCGCATCGTGTACTCCTGCGAGCAGGTGGCGCTGGAAACCGCCGGCGGAATCGCCCAGGCCCTGCCGCTGCTGGGCGCGTCACCATTTGTTGTGGTAAACGGGGATGTGTTCAGCGATTTTGATTTTGCGCGCCTGCACTCCGTCACGCCTGCCTTGAGCGGCGAAGGTGTTCTGGCCCACCTGGTGCTGGTCGACAATCCGCCCCATCATCTGGCTGGCGATTTTTGCCTGAGCCGGGGGCTGATTGCCGCGGAGGGCGGCGAGCGCCTGACTTTCAGCGGCATCGGCGCCTACCACCCGAGGCTGTTTGCGCCTGTTGTTCCGGGTACCAAGCATCAGCTGGCGGCTCTGCTGCGCACGCCGATCACTCAGGGCAGGGTGAGCGCGGAACATCACCGCGGTGCGTGGACCGATGTGGGCACGCCGGAGCGCTTGCGATGGGTTGATCAAATGCTGTCCGCGCGGCATTGAACGGATCATGGACAGCGAGGCCGTAAAGCAGGCGCTGGCGTTAGCGCCCGCATGGGTGCAGCAGGCACGGCAGGCATGGCTGGCGATGATGGATCTTGCGGTATGGGGGGATCTTGGTTCATCCCGTCTTGGCGCAGTTGGGCGGGTAAGAAAACGCATGCTCGAGGTCGGTGAAAAACTGAAAAGCCTTGCTGGTGATCGCGGATGGATACCGCATCCGCGCGAGCAGCTCAAGAGCATCCTGGCTTCGGCGCTGCACCTCAAAGACAGCCTGGACGAGCTGGCGCGTCTTGCCGGTGATCTTGATCGGGGTTCGGACCTTGAGGCCCTGCGGTCGGGTCTGGCCGAATTGCGTCGCCTGGTTCAAGAGCTTGCCCCGCTGGAGCAGCGCTGGGCACAGCTGCTCGATTCCCAGTATCGTGATGCGCAGGACTAAGGGTGTGCGGCGTTGTCGGCCCTGCCAAGTGCGCCTAACATGATGCAACCGAAGCGAATGACTGACCTGGTAGCGAAACAAATGACAAAACTAATGACGAAACTGCGGCCATGATCGACATCAGCGTTTACCAGCGCCGGCGTGCCCTGCTGGCGGACCGCATGCAAGACGGTATCGCCATCGTGCCGACCGCGCCCGAGAGAACGCGCAACCGCGATGCGCATTATCCATATCGTTTCGACAGCTATTTTTATTACCTGAGCGGATTTCGCGAGCCCGAGGCGGTGCTGGTGGTGATTGCCGGCGCGCAACCCAGGAGCATCCTGTTCTGCCGTGACAAGGACCCCGAGCGCGAGGTGTGGGACGGGTTTCGCTACGGTCCTGCGATGGCGCAGGAAATGTTCGGATTCGACGAAGCGCATTCCATCAGCAGCCTGGATACGATGTTGCCCGATCTGCTCGCCAATCAGCCCACTTTATTCGGGCATCTCGGCGCCGACAGCGCATGGGACGCGCGCATGCTCGGATGGCTCAATGAAGTGCGCGCGCGCGCGCGCACCGGCGTGAGCGCACCGCATGAAATCGAGGACGTGCATGCGCTGCTCGACGAAATGCGCCTGGTCAAAGATGCGCAGGAAATCGCTGTTATGCGCCGCGCGGCGGCCATTTCAACCGACGCGCACCGGCGCGCGATGCTGGCGGTGCGTCCCGGCCGCTTCGAATATGAGATCGAAGCTGAATTGCTGTACGAATTCCGGCGCCGCGGCGCGCAGGCGCCGGCTTACACCTCCATCGTCGCGGGCGGCGCCAACGCCTGCGTGCTGCATTACGTGCACAATGACGGCATGCTCGCCGACGGCGACCTGTTGCTGATCGACGCCGGCTGCGAGCTTGACGGCTACGCCTCGGACATCACCCGCACCTTTCCCGTCAGTGGCAAATTTAGCGGCGCCCGGAAGGACCTGTACCAGCTGGTACTGGCCGCGCAGTCCGCGGCTATCGCGGCAGCAGTGCCAGGCAACACCTGGCAGCAACCCCACGATGCCGCAGTCAGGGTTCTGGCGCAGGGCTTCATCGACCTGGGGCTGCTCTCCGGCGGCCTGGACCAGGCGATCGAAACCGGGGCATACAGAAAGTTTTACATGCACCGCACCGGTCACTGGCTGGGGCTCGATGTGCACGACGCCGGGGATTACAAGCGCGACGGCGAATGGCGTGCGCTGCAACCGGGCATGGTGCTGACGGTGGAGCCGGGCTGCTATGTTCGCGCGGCAGAGGGCGTTCCGGAAAAGTTTGCCGGAATCGGTATTCGTATCGAGGACGATGTGCTGGTTACGGAAACCGGGCACGAGGTGCTGACCGCGGCTGCACCCAAATCGGTTGCGGAAATTGAAGAGTGGATGCGATCCCGCCATGCGTGAGGCCGTGGATGTCGCCATTATCGGCGGCGGCCCGGTAGGGGCGGCGCTGGCTACAGCGCTTGCCGGCAGCGGGTTGGAGGTGGCGCTGCTCGAAGCGCGCGGTGCGGAGCAGCGCGTCAGCGATCCGCGGCCGCTTGCATTGTCATATGGCAGCCGCCTGATTCTGGAGCGGCTGGGGGTGTGGGACAGACTCGGATCAGCCACCGCCATCTTGCGCATTCATGTTTCGCAGCAGGGAGGTTTCGGCCGCGTGAACCTGTCGGCGGACGAGGCCCGGCTGCCAGCGCTGGGTTATGTGATTGATTATGCTGGATTGCATGCGGCCGTTGAGGATGCGGTGTCGACGAGTTCCGTGCGCTATCTGACCGGCGCCAAGATCCTGGCGATCAGGGATGCCGGGCAGAGCGCCGTCGTTGATTTTGTTCTGACGGGTACCGGGCAATCGCTGACCGCAGCCCTGGTTGTTGTTGCCGATGGCGGCGCCATGGAAAGCGCTGCCGCCATCAAGACGGTGGATTATCAGCAGTCTGCTCTGACGACTCACGTATTGGCCGAGCGTCCGCATGACAACATGGCGTACGAGCGCTTCACCGGCGCCGGGCCGCTGGCATTGCTGCCTGCCGGAGACGGCTTTGCGCTGGTATGGACAACCGGACACGATCAAGCGCGGCAATTATGTGAACTTGACCCCGCAGCATTTCTTGCCCAGTTGCAGCGGCATTTTGGCCGCCGCTTGGGCGTGTTCACATCGGCGGGCGCTCGTGCAATGTTCCCGCTGAGGTTGCGATACGCTACCGGCGCCGCCGGCCCGCGCACGGTGCTCATCGGCAATGCGGCTCAGACCCTGCACCCGGTGGCGGGGCAGGGCTTCAACCTCGGTTTGCGCGATGCCTGGGAACTGGCGGAGGAAATCGCGTGTTGTGGCCGCGGCGCCATAGGCGGCGCGGCCATGCTTGCCGCTTACCGCGCGCGGCGCCGGATCGACCGGGGCGGCGGTGTGTGGTTCACCGATTCCCTGGTGCGACTTTTTTCCAATGACATTACACCGCTCAAAATGGCGCGCGGCGCCGGACTGGCCGCGCTCGCCTGCCTGCCCCCGGTCAGGGATTTCGTAGTGCGGCGCATGATCTTCGGCGCGCGCGGCTGAAATAATTCTCATATCGCGGCCGTGACCGCCGTGCTTGTGCGTAACCCATGAACGACTTCATGGGCTGCGCATTCCGCGCAGCACCGATTGCGCGCCATGGTTTTCCCATCGCAAAAAGCTTGGCATGAGTTATGCCTGTACGTTTGCTGCAACACTGTTCAAAAAATAGGCGATTTTGCTTTGCATGCGGCGGCGCTGCGATTACAATGACGCCCTTTCTCCAGACAAAAAGCACCCGATGCAAATCGGCTCATACCAGCTTAAAAACAATCTGATCGTTGCGCCCATGGCCGGTGTCACCGACCGCCCTTTCCGTCAGCTGTGCAAGACGATGGGGGCGGGCATGGCGGTATCGGAGATGGTCGCCAGCAATTCATTGCTGTGGGGATCGGAGAAGACCCGGCGCCGCGCCAACCACGATGGCGAAGTCGACCCGATTTCCGTGCAGATTGCGGGCGCTGACCCGAAGATGCTCGCCGAGGCGGCAAAATACAATGTCGATCAGGGTGCGCAGATCATCGACATCAACATGGGCTGTCCGGCCAAGAAGGTGTGCAACGTCATGGCCGGATCAGCCCTGCTCAAGGACGAGCCCCTGGTCGCGCGCATTCTGGAAGCGGTGGTCGGTGCGGTCGGCGTGCCGGTCACGCTCAAGATCCGCACCGGCTGGGATCGTAGCAACAGGAATGCGCTAGCCGTGGCCAGGATCGCGCAGAGCGCGGGCATCCAGGCGCTGGCGATACATGGCCGCACCCGCGCGTGCGGTTTTTCCGGCGAGGCCGAATTCGACACGATTGCCGCCGTGAAGGCAGAGATCGGCATTCCGGTGATTGCGAACGGCGATATCGGCACGCCGGAACGCGTCAAGCAAGTACTCGAATATACCGGTGCTGACGCGGTGATGATCGGGCGTGCGGCGCAGGGCCGCCCCTGGATGTTTCGTGAGATCACGCATTATCTGGAAACCGGTCGCCGCCTGCCTCCGCCGGAGGTCGCCGAGATACATCGTGTGCTGGTTGCCCACTTGCACGACTTGTATGATTTTTACGGTGAATTCACCGGCGTGCGCGTCGCGCGCAAGCATATTTCATGGTACACCAAGGGCCTTGCCGGGTCGGCTGCGTTTCGCCATGCCATGAACCAGTTGCAGACCTGCGGCGAGCAGATGGCCGCCGTCGAGGAGTTTTTTGCCGAGCTTGCAAGCCAGGGTCGGCGCCTGTCTTACGTCGAGGAATTGGCAGCATGATGAATGAAAACGAAATGGCGCGCGTCGTGCGCAGAGCCATAGATGGTTATTTCAAGGATCTGGACGGGGAAAAGCCAAGCAGGGTGTACGACATGGTCATCAATTGCGTCGAAAAGCCGTTGCTCGAGTCCGTGCTGCATCGCGTGCGCGGCAACCAGACGCACGCCGCCGACATGCTGGGCATCAACCGCAACACCCTGCGCAAGAAAATGAAGGCGCACGGCATCAAATTCTAAAGCGGATCGCGAATGGCGAATTGCAATCGGCCCCGTCCCACCTGTCCCGCAGCTTGCCGATAATCAGCATGGCTTCCATCAAGCAAGCGCTGATCAGCGTTTCGGACAAGACTGGAGTGGTCGAGTTTGCGCGCAGGCTCCGGGATTTCGGTGTCGCGCTGATTTCCACTGGCGGCACCGCCAAACTGCTCAGGGATGACGGACTTAAGGTCACCGAAGTCGCCGACTACACCGGGTTTCCGGAAATGCTCGACGGCCGGGTCAAGACCCTGCATCCCAAGGTGCATGCCGGCATTCTGGCGCGGCGCGATCTTCCCGAGCACGTCAATGCAATGAAGGCCGCCGGGCTGCCGACGATTGATCTGGTCGTGGTCAATCTATATCCGTTTGGCCAAACGGTGGCGCGCCCGGGATGCGCGCTGGACGAAGCCATCGAAAACATCGATATCGGCGGCCCGGCGATGGTGCGCAGCGCGGCCAAGAATTATCAGCATGTGGCGATCGTGACCGACCCCGCGGATTACGCCACGGTGCTCAGGGAGATGGCGGCAACCAGCGGCGCGGTAGGCGCCGAAGTCCGCTTTCGCCTGGCGCAAAAAGCGTTTTCCCACACTGCGGCCTACGACAGCGCCATCAGCAATTACCTGACGGCCCTCGAAGCCGGCGGCAGGCGCGCTGCGTTCCCCTCGCGCCTCAACATGCAGTTCGATCTGGTGCAGACGCTGCGTTACGGCGAAAATCCGCACCAGAACGCCGCTTTTTACCGTGATCTGCAGCCTGCCCCCGGCGGCTTCGGTGGCTATACGCAGTTGCAGGGTAAGGAATTGTCGTACAACAACATTGCCGATGCCGATGCCGCGTGGGAATGCGTGAAGACGTTCGACGCGCCGGCATGCGTCATCGTCAAGCACGCCAATCCGTGCGGCGTTGCGCTAGGCACCGACGTGCTGCAGGCGTACCGAAAAGCCTTTGCCACCGACCCGACCTCGGCATTTGGCGGCATCATCGCCTTTAACCGCGAGATCGATGCCGCCACGGCGGAAGCTGTTGCACAGCAATTCGTCGAGGTCGTGATCGCTCCCGCCGTTTCCGAAGGAGCAATGGCGGCGTTCGCGCAGAAAACCGGCATCCGCGTGCTCAGCGTGCCGCTGGCCGGCGGGGCGAATGCGCTTGACATGAAGCGGGTGGGCGGCGGGCTGCTGGTGCAGACGCCGGACGGCATGAATGTCGAGGCCGGGCAGCTGAGGGCGGTGACCAGGATCAAGCCGACCCGGCAGCAGACGAGCGACTTGGTCTTTGCCTGGCGCGTCGCCAAGTTTGTCAAATCCAATGCCATCGTGTTCTGCAGTGACGGCCAGACGCTGGGCGTGGGCGCCGGGCAGATGAGCCGCGTCGATTCAGCGCGCATCGCCTCGATCAAGGCCGCCAACGCGCGGCTGGCGCTGGCCGGATCGGTGGTCGCCTCCGACGCCTTCTTTCCGTTTCGTGACGGCGTCGACGTGGTGGCCCAGGCCGGCGCCAAGGCCATCATCCAGCCGGGCGGCAGCTTGCGCGATGAAGAAGTGATCGCCGCCGCCGATGAGCACGGCATTGCCATGGTGTTCACGGGCTTTCGCCATTTCAGGCACTGAAAACATCAACCGCAAAGATGCAAAGGAAACGAGAAATTGAAAACCATCCTGTGCACTTCGCGTAGCATCCGCGCCGCCGTGTCTTCGCGCTTCATCTCCATAGCATGAAAGTTCTCGTCATCGGTTCCGGCGGACGCGAGCATGCGCTGGCGTGGCGGCTTGCGAAATCACCGCGTGTTTCCAAGGTGTTTGTCGCCCCCGGCAATGCCGGCACCGCTACCGAGGAGGGCGTCGCCAATATAGCGTTGAGCGCGACGGCGGATCTCATCGAATTTGCCCGCAGGGAGGGGATTGCGCTCGCGGTGGTCGGGCCCGAGGCGCCGCTCGCGGAGGGCGTGGTGGACGCTTTCCAGTCCGCCGGGTTGAAGATATTCGGACCGACCCGGCTGGCGGCACAGCTCGAAAGCTCCAAGGATTTTGCCAAGGCGTTCATGGTGCGGCATGGCATTCCGACCGCAGCCTACGCCACGTTCACTGACGCTGCGCAGGCGCACGCCTACATCGACAGGCAGGGGGCGCCCATCGTCATCAAGGCCGACGGGCTTGCCGCCGGCAAAGGCGTGGTGGTGGCGATGGATCTGCAGGAAGCGCACGCGGCGGTTGACATGATGCTGCTCGGTGACCAGATCGCGATCCAGCACACCGGGGCTGGCGCACGCGTGGTCATCGAGGAATTCCTCGACGGCGAGGAGGCCAGCTTCATCGTGCTGTCCGACGGCCGTCACGCCCTGGCACTGGCGAGCAGCCAGGATCACAAGCGCCTGAAAGACGGCGACCATGGCCCCAACACCGGCGGCATGGGTGCGTATTCACCAGCGCCGGTGGTGACCCCAAGCATACATGCCAAGGTGATGCGTGAAGTGATACAGCCCGCCATTGCCGGCATGGAAAAAGACGGCATCCCCTACGTCGGGTTTTTGTATGCCGGACTGATGATAGGCAAGGGCGGCCAGCTCAAAGTGCTCGAATTCAACTGCCGCCTAGGCGATCCTGAAACCCAGCCGATCATGATGCGGCTGAAAAGCGACCTGGTGGGGCTGGTTGAGCACGCACTTGCCGGCGATCTCGACAAAATCGAGGCCGAATGGGACCCGCGTGTCGCGCTCGGCGTGGTGCTGGCTGCGCACGGCTACCCGCACGATCCTCGCAAGGGCGACGTGGTGCAGGGCTTGCCCCTGGCCGGCGAGGATTTTCATGTGTTCCACGCCGGCACCGCGCTGCGCGAATCGCGCGTGGTGGTGAGCGGGGGAAGGGTGCTTTGCGTGACCGCGCTTGGCCACAACGTCCGTACTGCGCAGAAGCGCGCATATGAAATCGCCGACAAAGTGCGGTTCGACGGCATGCAGTTGAGGCGCGATATCGGACATCGCGCCGTTGAAGCGCGCGGCGGGCAGGCAGCGGCCCAGTCCGCTCGCAAGTAGCGCATGTCATGATGCCGCTTGGATTTCACGTGCCCGGGAAATCCGGCGCGGGCATCATAGCCGGCTGACAACGGACCGCCCGCAGTGGACATCGAAGCCGTCAAGGCATTCCTTATCGGGTTGCAGGACACAATAGTCGCGCGCCTGGCCGCGCTCGATGGCGGAACATTTCTGCATGACGCATGGCGGCGTCCGCAGGGTGGCGGCGGCATCACGCGGCTGCTCGAGAACGGCAGGGTATTCGAGCGCGCCGGCGTCGGGTTTTCACACGTGTTCGGCCCGGGTCTGCCGCCATCGGCCTCGGCAGCACGGCCCGAGCTTGCCGGACGCTCGTTCCAGGCGCTGGGGGTATCGCTGGTGCTGCATCCGCGAAATCCCCACGTGCCCACGGTGCATCTCAACGTGCGTTTCTTCAGCGCCGAGAAAAGTGGCACAGATCCCGTCTGGTGGTTCGGCGGCGGCATGGATCTGACGCCGTACTACCTGGCGACAGAAGACGCAGTGCATTTTCACCGCACATGCAAGGCGGCGCTGGCACCGTTCGGAGCGGAACTCTATCCGCGCTTCAAGAAGTGGTGCGATGAATACTTCTACCTGAAACACCGGCAGGAGCCGCGCGGCATCGGTGGCATTTTCTTCGATGATCTGAGCCAGCCCGATTTCGGCACGTGCTTTCGCATGATGCAAAGCGTGGGCGAACATTTTCTGCCGGCGTACATGCCTATTGCCGAGCGTCGTCTGGACATGGCGTACGGTGAACGCGAACGCGCATTCCAGGCGTACCGGCGTGGCCGCTATGTCGAATTCAACCTGGTCTACGACCGCGGTACGCTGTTCGGGCTGCAGTCGGGCGGGCGCACCGAATCCATCCTGATGTCGCTGCCGCCGGCGGTGAGCTGGCGTTACGACTGGAAACCCGAGGCGGGCAGCCCGGAAGACAGGCTTTACACCGAGTTCCTGGTTGCGAAGGACTGGGCGAACCAGCCGGGCTGAACAGGCCCGGCGCAACCGCAATAATGCGCTTTACTCGGTTGCGGTCCCGAACCAGTCACGCAGCGATTTGACGCGACCGAGGATTCTCCTGCCCAGCGGGCTGTCGGGTTCGCCGGCTGCGACCCGGTGCTGGTTGACGAGTTGCGGCGTCTGCTTGAAAGAGCGGTATCTGTTCAGCGCCGCCTCGACATGCTGCTTGAGCAGCCGCAGATTCACCGGCTTGTTCAGAAAGCGGAAAATCTGTGCCTGGTTGATGAGTTCTATCATCAGTTCGGAATCGGAGACGGCGGTAATCGCCATGACCAGAATCTCGGGGTGCGCCTGCTTGAGCAGCTTGAAGGCCGCCACGGACTCTTCGCTGTCGCTGCCGATGTCGGCAAGTATCAGTGCGATTTCCTGCGCCTGCAGCACGCCGAAGGCCTCTTCCATGTTCCTGGCGTGTGATACCGCGCAATCGGCGCCGAACAGCTCCCTGGTGGCGCGGAAAATTTCCTGCTCCGGGTCGACCACCAGGATGCCAGCCGTCATCGGCGCTGTTGCCCGGGGCGCGGTACCGATCTCCGCCAGCTCCAGCGCGACCGCAGCCGCCTCGGCCACGACTTTCTGAATGTCGCGATTGTCCCAGGGTTTGGCGATGAAGCGGTATACCTCGCCCTCGTTGATCGAGCCGACGATTGCCGCTAGATCCGAGTAGCCGGTAAGCAGTATGCGCAGCGTATGCGGCGAGGCTTCCTTGACCAGGCGCAGCAACTCGACGCCCGGCATGTCCGGCATGCGCTGGTCGCTGACCACGACATGCGGTTTGAACTTTCTGGTGAATTCCAGGGCCTCCGGACCGTTGGTCGCAGTGAAGACATGGTACCTGGCGCGGAACACGGAACGCAGCGCGCTGAGTATGCGCTCCTCATCGTCCACGAACAGCAGGCGTGCTTTCTTGCCACCGGTGTCCACGCTGATCGTCCCCGCCTCCGCACCCGGCGAGGCATCGGCATCCTCTGCCGGCGGCACGTCGGCCGGCTGCATGCCGGAGATCATGCGCGCCGCATCCAAGAGATGGGGGGCGATATGCCCCGCAGCCGTGGCGGCCGCATCCTGCACCGCGCCGGCACCATTCCGTAGACTCGCCACGAAGGCCGCGGCGAATTCCTGCGCGCTCTGGTAACGTTCCTCGCGCTTCTTGGCCAGGGCTTTTTGCACCACCAGGTCAGTTTGCACGGAAAGCGCCGGATTGTGCTGCGACGGATCTGCTGGACGCTCGCTGACGACCTTGTGCATGATTTCCGCGTTGCTGCCGATGAACGGCTTCCTGCCGGTGAGCAGTTCATAGGCGATCACGCCCGCCGAGTAAATATCGCTGCGCGCGTCGATCTCGTTGCCCGCAAACTGCTCCGGGGACATATATCCGGGCGAGCCCATGACTTCGCCGATCTGGGTGAGCGTGGAAGTGTCAATGCGCGCGATGCCGAAATCGGTGATCTTGATCTGGCCGTCGTCATTGAGCAGGATGTTCGGCGGCTTGACGTCGCGATGAATCACGCCACGGGCATGGGCATAACCCAGTCCTTCGAGAAGCTGGCGGATGATCTCGCCGATTTCCTGCAATGCGAAGGACCTCTTGTTCTGCAGGTGCTGGGCAAGCGATTTGCCGCTGACCAGTTCCATCACGATATAAGCCAGCTCTGCGTCCTCGCCGTAATCGAAGATGGCGGCGATGGACGGATGGGTGAGGCGACCCACCGCCTGCGCCTCATGGCGGAAGCGCTTCAGCGTGTACTGCAGTTCGGACGGATCAAGAATCGATTTGGTGATGGTTTTGATCGCCACCTGGCGGTGGATCGCGGGGTCGAAGGCCCTGTAAACCACACCCATGCCCCCCTTGCCGAGGATGCCCTGGATATCGTATTTGCCGATCTTGGCAGGCAGGTTCATGGTTTCGTGTGCCTGCGCTCAGGCCGCCAGTCCAGCCGTGTCCGGCGGCGTCAGCGGCAGCACCACGGTGAATTTGGTGCCTGCGCCCGGCGTGGAATCGGCGCTGATGGTGCCGCCGTGCTGGGCAACGATCTTGTAGGCGATCGAAAGCCCCAGCCCCGTGCCCTTGCCCACCGCCTTGGTGGTGAAAAATGGATCGAAAATCCGCGGCAGCACGTCCGGCGCGATGCCCTTGCCGCTGTCTTCGATTTCCACCGCGACATGCTCGGCACCCTGCATGCGCGTGGTGAGTGTGATCACGCCCTGCCCTGATTCGATGGCCTGCGCCGCATTGTTGATCAGATTCAGGAAAACCTGGTTGATCTGCGACGGCGAGCAGGTGATCGTCGGCACGTCTCCGAGCTGTTTGCGCACGGCGATTTTGCTGATTTCGTGCTTGGCCAGCAGCAGCGTGCTTTCGAGGCCTTCGTTGAGATTGAAGCGCGCCACCTTGGTGCGATCAAGGCGGCTGAAATTCCTGAGGTTGGTGACCAGCTCGGAGATCTGCATGATGCCATGCAGCCCGTCCTTCAGCAGCGCCTGCAATTCTTCTGGCGCCTGCTGCTGGCGGAATTGCCGGATAAGGGTCTGCACCAGCGCAAACTGGCTGGAAAGCTGCTGTGGATCTGCATCGCCGGCTTGCAGCAGTGCCAGCAGCTTTTCGCTTTGCTCGACCAGCCGCGTCAGCCCGGGCAGCTTTTCCTCAACTGCGCCCAGGCTGTTCTTGACATAGGCGAGCGGAGTATTGATTTCGTGGGCAACGCCGGCCACCATCTGGCCGAGCGAAGACATTTTCTCGGTCTGAATCAGCTGGGCTTCGGAATCCTTGAGCTGGGCAAGCGCTGCAGACAGCTCGTGCGTGCGCTCGGCAACGCGCTGCTCCAGTCCCTCGTTGGCGGCCTGCAGCGCGAGGTTGGCCTGGTTGAGCAGGCGGTAGCTCGCGAACAGCCGCGATGCCAGATAGCCGAGCAGGATCAGCAGCGCAGCGGAATAGGCGATCAGATAAACCCGATAGACCTCGCGATCGGCAAGCTTGTCTTCCAGTTCGCGGCTGAAGCCATTGGTGAGGCTGTCCACGCGCGGGCCGGCGGTGAGAAATGAAAGCCTGTTGAACAGGGCTTCCTCGGCCGGCTTGGTTCCGAGCAGCCGCTGGACATGGCTGTCGAGGCGGGATATGCCTTCGCGCAGAGATGGCGGCAGCGTTGCTGCGCCGTCGCGCAAATCAGCCGCGGTTGACTCGAGATTCTTGCGCTGCGCCGCGGCAGGGGAAAAATAATACTTCTGGGCTTCGCTCAGCAGGTGCGCGACCACGTTCTCCAGGGCCACCAGGCGCTCGCGCTGCGGGTAGCTTTGCCAGGCGCCTCGCACCAGACCGGCAACCTCGGTTTCCGCACCCATGACCTGGCTTAGCGCCTGCCCGGCCGCGCTGTGGGCAGCCCGGAACTTCGCCATCAAGTCGGCCTTGTCGGCAAAAGCCCTGCCGAGTTCGGCCAGTCCGGCCTTGAGCACCGGGCTGTCGAGATCCTGCGCCGCGGCCGTCAGCGCCTGCTGAATGCGGGCAAGCGCCGTGGCGTGGTCGGCTGCAGGCGGTCGCGGTGGCGCCAGCTCGGCGCGGGCGCGCAGCATTTCGAGGTCCCAGCGCGCGTCGATTTCCTTGAGCTCGCGGAACAGCGCCAGCACCTCGTTTTGCCGCTTGATATCCACGCCCTCGGTTTTGACGTAGAGAAACACCAGCAGTGCGGAGAGCGCAACGGCCGCCATGGCGGTGGCGATGATGGCGAATCCGCGCCGCGCAGCCGCCGTCCGGCCGGAAAAATCCGGCAGCATGGCCCGCAAGCGTGCAATCAGCGGTTCATTCACCAAGGTAGGCATGCCTGACCTGAGGGTTGTTGAGGAGTGCGCGCGCGCTGTCGGCGAGCACGATGGCGCCGCTTTCCATGACATAACCGCGGTGGCAGATTTCCAGGGCGAGCTTGGCATTCTGTTCCACCAGCAGCAAGGTCACGCCTTCCGCCGCCACGGCGCGTATGGTCTCGAATATCTTGTGCACCATCAAGGGCGCCAGACCCATGCTGGGCTCGTCGAGCAGCAGCAGGGCGGGACGGCTCATCAGGGCGCGCCCGATGGCGAGCATCTGCTGTTCGCCACCCGACAGGGTGCCGGCAAGCTGCGCATGGCGCTCCGCCAGCCGCGGGAACCACCCGAGGACGCGTTCGCGGTCGGCGGCGACCGTCGCGCGGTCGCGGCGGCTGTAGGCGCCCATGGCCAGGTTCTCGTCGACCGTGAGCCTCCCGAACACGCCGCGGCCCTCGGGCACCAGCGCCATGCCCTGGCGCACTAGGCGGTGCGAGGGCTGGGCCGTGATGTCCCTGCCCTGGTAGCGAACACGCCCGGCGGCTGGCTTTATGAGGCCACTCAGCGCCTTGAGCGTGGTGGTCTTGCCGGCGCCGTTGCAGCCGATCAGCGTCACCAGCTCGCCGTCCTGCACGTCGAGATCGATGCCTTTCACGGCGTTGATGCCGCCATAGGAAACCCGCAGTCCGCGTACTTCAAGCAAGCGAGCCTCCCAGATAGGCTTCAATCACCGCCGGATCGCGCTGCACCGCGGCCGGTTCGCCCTCGGCGATTTTCCTGCCGTAATCGAGGACTGCAACGCGGTCGCACAGGCCCATCACCAGCTTCACGTCATGTTCGATCAGCAGCAGGGTGATGCCGTCGCCGCGGATTTTCTCAAGCAGGCGTTTCAGCTCCCCGGTTTCCGTCGCGTTCATGCCGGCGGCGGGCTCGTCGAGGGCAAGCAGTTGCGGCTCGGTGGCGAGCGCGCGGGCGATTTCAAGCCGGCGCTGATCGCCGTACGACAGGTGACGCGCCAGCACGTCGGCGTGTCGCGCTATGCCGACGTAATCGAGCAGCGCATGCGCCCTGCGCGCAATGGCGGCTTCCTCGTCGCGCGCGGCGGTGGTGCGCAGCACCGCGCCCAGCACGCCGGCGCGGGTGCGCACATGGCGTCCCACCATCACGTTCTCGAGCGCGCTCATGTTGGCGAACAGCCGGATGTTCTGGAAAGTGCGGGCGATGCCGTTGGCGGCAACCTGGTGCGGGCCGCATCCGGACAGGCGTACGCCGTTGAACACGAAATCGCCGCCGTCCGACGCATACAGGCCGGTCAGCACATTGAACAGCGTGGTCTTGCCGGCGCCGTTGGGCCCGATCAGGCCGAAGATCTCGCCGCGATTGACGCTGAGCGAGACTTCGCTGAGCGCCGCCAGCCCGCCGAAGCGCTTGCTGATGGCGCTTGCGCTGAGCAGCGTCTGGTCAGCCGGCATGGGCCTTCCCGTTGACGGGCGTGTCTTCCGCGGCGCTCAATTCGCGTCGCCGCGTCGTCGATGGCCACAGGCCCGCCGGCCGGAACAGCATCATCAGCACCAGCGCCAGGCCGAACAGCAGCATGCGCAGATCCGAGGGGTCGATGTAAACCGCGCCCAGCCACTGCTGCTGCAGCGGCCCGACGTAGCGCAGGGCCTCGGGCAGCGCCGTCAGCAGGATGGCGCCGAGCACCACGCCGCCGACATTGCCCATGCCGCCCAGCACCACCATGCACAGCACCATGATGGAATCGAGCAGGGTGAAGCTTTCCGGACTGATGAAGCCCTGGAACGAGGCGAACAGGCCGCCCGCCACGCCGCCGAAGGTGGCGCCCATGGCGAAGGCGAGCAGCTTCATGTCGCGCGTGTTGATGCCCATCGCACCTGCCGCGACCTCATCCTCGCGGATCGCGATCCAGGCGCGGCCGATGCGCGAGTTTTCCAGGCGCAGCGAAATGAAAATCGACGCCAGCGCGCAGGCAAGGAAAACGAAATAATAGCTGTGCACCGGCGCAATCGTGATGCCGGCGAGGACATGGGTCTTGTTGAGCGCGATGCCGCCCGCGGACAGTGGATCGATCAGCGTGATGCCCTGCGGGCCGTTGGTGATGTTGACGGGGCGGTTCAGATTGTTGAGAAAAATGCGGATGATCTCGCCGAAGCCCAGGGTGACGATGGCGAGATAGTCGCCGCGCAGCCTGAGCGTGGGCGCACCGAGCAGGATGCCGAAGACCGCCGCCACCAGCGCGCCCAGCGGCAGGAGCACCAGGAACGACCAGTGAATGTCGAACTGCGGCGAGGCAAGCAAGGCATAGGCATAGGCGCCGACCGCGAAAAAAGCGATATAGCCGAGATCGAGAAGCCCGGCGAAGCCGACCACGATGTTCAGTCCCAGCGCCAGCATGATGAACAGCAGCGCGACGTCGATGATGCGCACCCAGGCGCGTCCCAGCGTGGCGTCGACAAGGAAGGGCAGCGCCAGCAGCAGCAGCGCGAGCGCGGCATAGGCGAGCCAGCGATATTTTCCTATTTTATTGATTTTATTGATCATTTTATGCGCGGTCGCCTGTATGCTGACCCATGATGCCCGAGGGCCGCAGCACCAGCACCACGATCAGCACCAGGAAGGCGAATATATCGCGGTAATTGCTGCCCAGCAGGCCGCCGGTGAGGTCGCCGATGTAGCCGGCGGCGAGGCTTTCGATCACGCCGAGCAGCAGGCCGCCGAGCATGGCGCCGGCGACATTGCCGATGCCGCCCAGCACCGCTGCGGTGAAAGCCTTGAGCCCGAGCATGAACCCCATGAAGTAATGGCCCAGCCCGTAGTAGAGCACCACCATCACGCCGGCAATCGCGCCGACCGCCGAACCGAGAAAGAACGTGAATGAAATGATGCGGTTGGTGTCCACCCCCATCAGGCCGGCGACCTCTGCGTTTTGCTCGGTGGCGCGCATGGCGCGACCGAGGCGGCTCGCCTTGATGAACCACAGCAGGCCCGCCATCAGGCCGCAGGCCAGCAGGAAAATGAAAAGCTGCAGATCGGTGAGCTGCGCGCCGCCGAAGCTGAGCGGTTCGGGCTTGATCAGATCGGGGGTGGAGATGTACTGCTTGCCCCAGATCAGCGCCGCCGAGTACTGCAGCAGTATGGAAATGCCGATTGCCGTGATCAGCGGCGCCAAGCGCGGCGCGCGGCGCAGCGGGCGATAGGCGACGCGCTCTATGGTGACGCCGAGCGCAACGCACACCAGCAGCGCCGCCAGCGTGGCGAACAGCAGCACCAGGGGCAGGGGCAGCACGCTCGCGGCCAGCGCCTGTGCCACCGCCAGTGCCACCAGCGCGCCGACCATGACAATGTCGCCGTGCGCGAAATTGATCAGCCCGAGGATGCCGTAAACCATGGTGTAACCCAGCGCCACCAGGGCATAGATGCTTCCCAGCACCAGGCCGTTGATGAGCTGCTGAAGAAATATGTCCATGGCTGAACAATCAAATGGCTGATAAGGCAACGGCACCGCCAGGGTGCCGTTGTCGCCGGGTTAAAGGCAGTGCAAGCCGTGGCGCATGCCGCGATGGCCTGGGCGGAACGGTTATTTCTTCGCGCCGCCGTCCTTGGCAGCATCGGCGGGCGCCGCGCCTGCCAGCGTGCCCGGCGTCACCGTCTCCAGCGGTTCCCACTTGCCGCCCTTGACGACATATATCGTGATCGGTCCGTTCTTCAGATCGCCTTTTTCGTCGAACGCGATCGGTCCGATCACGCCCTTGTAGTCGGTCTTGCCGACTTCCGGCAGGAATTTTGCGGGATCGCTGGAGCCGGCGCGCTTCATGGCCTCCACGAACACGAACACCGCGTCGTAGCCCATGGGTGCGAACAATTCCACCTCGGCATTGAACTTGGCCTTGTATTTTTCCAGGAAGGCCTTGCCGCCGGGCATCTGGTCCTTGGGCAGGCCGGGGATCGAGGCCATCACGCCTTCGGCGGCGTCGCCGGCGAGCTTGATGAAGTTCGGCGTCTGCATGCCGTCGCCGCCGATGAACTTGGCCTTGATGCCCAGTTCGGACATCTGCTTGACCATGGGGCCGGCCTGCGGGTCTATGCCTCCGAACATCACCAGATCAGGTTTCCTGCCCTTGATCTTGGTGAGTATGGCCTTGAAGTCGGTGTCCTTGTCGGTGGTGTGCTCGCGCGCGATGACTTTGGCGCCGAGCGCTTTCACGGTCGCCTCGAAATTGTCGGCAAGGCCCTGGCCATAGGCCGTGCTGTCGTCGATGACCGCGATGTTTTTCGCCTTGAGTTTTTCGACCGCAAAGCGGCCCAGCGTGGGGCCTTGCTGGCCGTCGTGGGCGACCACGCGGAAGGTGGTCTTGAAGCCCTTCAGGGTGTAGTCGGGGTTGGTCGAAGAGGGCGAAATCTGCGGCACGCCGCCGTCCGCGTATACCTTGGAAGCCGGAATCGACGCCCCCGAGTTGAAGTGCCCGACCACCGCGGCGACCTTGGCGTCGACCAGTTTCTGCGCCACCGTGGTGGCCTTGGTCGGATTGGCCTCGTCATCCTCGGCCACCATCTCGAATTTCACTTTCTTGCCGCCGATTTCGACGCCGGCGGCATTGAGATCCTCGATGGCAAGCTGCACGCCGTTGCGGATGTCGATGCCGATATGCGCCTGCGGCCCGGTAAGGGGCGAGGCCGCGCCGATCTTGACGGTCATGACCTCGGCCGGCTTGGGCGCTTCCGCCTTGGGCGCGGGCGGCGGCGCGTCCTTGCCGCAACCGTAAATCAGGGCCAGCGTGAAGACGGAAACGATGCTGAGGACATGCCTGCGATTCATGACGGCTCCCGGTAATGAGGAAATGAAGGTAAATTATTGTTGCTGCAAAGGAATTGATTATGCGCAGGGGGTGTTGCCTTGTCAATTTGGATGCGCTCTGGATTGCGGCGCGGCAGGCCACAAAAAAGCCGGCTTAAGCCGGCTTTTTTGTGGGGCTGCATCACCCTCTCGCGGCACCATGCTACTTAAGGGTAAGAATCCACTGCACCATGGATTTGATGTCCTCGTCTTTGACGTGGGCGTTGGGCGGCATCACCATGTCGCCCCATACGCCTTTGCCGCCGGCCTTCACTTTCTTGACGAGGTCCGCTTCGGCGTTTTTCTGGCCGCGGTACTTTGCCGCGATTTCCTTGAACCCCGGGCCGACCACCTTCTTGTCCATCTGGTGGCAAGCGACACAGCCGTTCGACTTGGTGAGCGCTTCGCCCGCCTTGGGGTCGGCCGCCAGCGTGCCGAGGGCAAACATCATGCCGGCTGCGGCGACAAGCGCCTTCACAACAGTTTTCATTGTTGCTCCTTGAACGTTGATGGAAATTCCGCGCGCATTTTACCCCAGAACTTCGTGGCGTACGCCTGCTAGGCGCTTGCCCCTGGCGCGGCGCCGCCGAGCACGCGCTCGAGTTCGCTGCGGTCGGCAATTGCCGGCAGGCAGCTAACGCCCTGGCACACCCAGGCGTTGACGCCGGGCGCTGCGGGTTTGTCCAGCACGGGCGGCAGCGCGGCGATGCCCTCGGGCAAGGCGATGACCAGCGTGTCCGGGCGATACTGCGCGGCCAGCGCGCGCTGCCACGACGCCAGTTCGGCGCTGCCGCCGCGTAGGATCACCATGCGCGGCGGCGTGAGCCATTCCTCCAGCGCCGTGGCAAGACTGACGCAGGCGCTCGGGTTGCGTTCCAGCAGCGGATAAAACAGCCGCAGGGCGCGTTCGGCGGCGGCGAGATAGCGCGTCTCGCCGACCAGGTGCCCCAGCCGCTGAAGCGCGACGGCGGCAATGCCGTTGCCCGAAGGCGTGGCGTTGTCGTGGCCGGGCTTGGCGCGATGGATGAGTTTTTCATGATCGTGGCTGGTGAAGTAAAACCCGCCGTGCTCATGGTCTTCGAACTGCACGAGCAGGCAGTCGGCCAGCGCCCGCGCAAACGCGAGGTCTTCGCTGCGGAATTCGCCCTGCATCAGCTCGAGCAGCGCGTCGATCAGGAAAGCGTGGTCGTCGAGATAGGCATTGATGTGCGCCCTGCCATCTTTATAAGTTGCGAGCAGCCGCTGCCGCCCCTGCCCCGCCGGCCCGGCGGCGTCCTGGCGCCACAGGGTGTCGCGGATGAAATCCATCGCGCGCTGCGCCGAAGCGAGCCACGCCGGCTCGCCGAACACGCGCGCGGCGCGCGCCATGCCGCGTATCATCAGCGCGTTCCAGCTGGCAAGAATTTTCTCGTCGCGTCCCGGCCACACGCGCTTGTCGCGTGCGGCCAGCAGCCTGGCGCGCGCGGCCGCTAGCCGCGCCGCGCATTGCGCGGCGGGCAGCCCCAGCGCCTGGGCGACCGCCGCCAGCGGCTGCGTCACCCGCAAATGCCAGTATTTGCCCTCAAAATTGGGTGCACCGTCCAGCCCGTAATGCGGCGCCAGCACCGCCAGCTCCTCCTGCGGCAAAAGCGCTTTCACTTCGTCCGGTGTCCATACGTAGAACCGGCCTTCCTCGTGCTCGGAGTCGGCGTCGAGCGAGGAGTAATAGCCGCCTTCCGGCGACTGCATGTCGCGCATCACCCAGGCCGCGGTTTCGCGGCACACCTGGCGCAGCAGCGGCTGCTGCGTCATGCGCCAGGCATCGCTGCACAGCGCAAGCAGCGGGCCGTTGTCGTAGAGCATTTTCTCGAAATGCGGGATGGTCCAGTGCTGGTCCACGCTGTAGCGGCAGAAGCCGCCGGCCAGCTGGTCGTAGATGCCGCCTTCCGCCATGTGCGTCAGCGTGCGTGCGGCAATGGTCAGCGCGATGTCGCTGCCATCCAGCGCGTGGCGCCGCAGGCAGAATTCAAACTCGAACGGATGCGGAAACTTGGGCGCCTGGCCAATGCCGCCGTGCGCCTCGTCGAAGACCTGTGCCAGTTCGCTCAGCGCGGCGGCGAGCGGAGCCCGCGACATCTGCGCTTGCGCAGCGCCGGCATCGGGCAGGGTGCGACCCAGCGCCTCCAGCAGCGCCGCGTTCTGTGCTGCGATTTCGGTGCGCTTGTCGCGGTACGCTTCGGCGATGCGCGGCAGCAGGTCGCGAAAACCCGGCATGCCGTGGCGCGGCGTCTTCGGAAAATAGGTGCCGCCGAAAAACGGCGTGCCATCGGGCATCAGAAACATGGTCAGCGGCCAGCCGCCGTTGCGCCGGGTGAGCATGGCGTGCGCGGACTGGTAGATCTGATCGAGGTCCGGACGCTCCTCGCGATCGACCTTGATGTTGACGTAGTGAGCGTTCATCAGCGCCGCGACCTCGGCGTCCTCGAACGATTCGTGTGCCATGACGTGGCACCAATGGCAGGCCGAATAGCCGATCGAAAGCAGAATCGGCTTGTTCTCGGCGCGCGCGATGTTCAGCGCCTCCTCGCCCCAGGGATGCCAGTCGACCGGATTGTCGGCGTGCTGTTGCAGGTAGGGGCTGGTTTCCTGCGCCAGGCGATTGGGCATGATGATCCTTCGCCGGCGCGCGAGATGGCGCTCAGCGTTCCGGAGAGGCCACCGGCAGCGCCTCCAGCCGGCGCTGCAGCGCGGCGAGCGCGTCGCGCGTGCGCGCCAGCTCCTTCAGCACTTCGTCGTGGGTGACGGGGCTGGCGAGCGCCTCGAGTTCGGCGGCCTTGCTGGCCTCAAGATTGTTGATCACCACCGCGATGAACAGATTGAGCATAACGAAAGTGCCGAGCAGCACGAAACTCACGAAATAGATCCACGACCAGGCATGCGCCTTCATCGCGGTGTCCATGATGTCGACCCAGCCCTCCAGCGTGACCATCTGGAACAGCGTCAGCAGTGCCGCGCCCAGCGTGCCCCAGTGTTCGGCGTCGTGCTCGTGGAACAGGTGAAAGCCGGTCACCGCATAGATGTAGAACACGATGCTCATCAGCAGGATGACGTGGCCCATGCTGGGAATCGAGCGCACCAGGGTGGCGACGATCAGCCGCAGCTGCGGCACCGTAGACACCAGGCGCAGCACGCGCAGCACGCGCACCAGCCGCGCCACCAGCGCGAATTCGCCGGTTGCCGGGATCAGCGACAGCACCACGATGGAGAAATCAAACAGATTCCAGCCGTTGCCAAAATAAAGCCGCAGCCGCGGCGCCACCGCGGTGATTTTCAGCGCCGCTTCCGCGATGAACACGGCGAGGATGAGATCATTGCCCAGGTGCAGCCAGTCGCCGTAGGTGCTTGCGATGTCTTTCGAGGTTTCGAGGCCGATCAGCACGCCGTTGAAAATGATGAGCGCGATCATTGCCGGCTCGAACCAGCGCGCTTCGACAATGTTGCGGCAGAAGTTTCCCATGATATAAAAAATATCAATTAAATCAGTATATTACGAAATGTTTGGCGCACTGCTCAATCGGTGACCGCGCCCTTGCTGGCGGTGGAGACCAGCGCCGCGAACTTGGCCATCACGCCGCGCGTGTAGCGCGGCTTGGGCTGCCGCCATTTCTTCTTGCGCGCCGCCATTTCCTTGGCCGTGACATTGAGCTGGATCAGGCGCTTGTGCGCGTCTATGGTGATGGAGTCGCCCTCCTTGATGAGCGCGATCGGCCCGCCGACGAAAGCTTCGGGCGCGACATGCCCGACCACCATGCCCCAGGTGCCGCCGGAGAAGCGCCCGTCGGTGATGAGACCCACCGATTCGCCCAGCCCCTGGCCGATCAGCGCGCCGGTGGGCGCCAGCATTTCCTGCATGCCGGGCCCGCCCTTGGGTCCTTCATAGCGGATCACGATCACATCGCCGGCCCGGATCTTCTTTGCCATGATGGCTTTCATGCAGGCGTTCTCGGAATCGAACACGCGCGCCGGGCCGGTGATCTTCGGCGATTTCAGACCGGTGATTTTTGCCACACAGCCTTCCGGCGCCAGATTGCCCTTGAGGATGGCGAGATGGCCGTGCGGGTACATCGGATTGCTCCATTGCCGGATCACGTCCTGGTCTGCGCGCGGCACCGCGGGCACGTTCTTCAGCTCCTGCGCCAGGGTGCGGCCGGTGATGGTCATGCACTCGCCGTGCAGCAGACCGTGTTCGAGCAGCATTTTCAGCACCTGCGGCACGCCGCCCGCGCGGTGGAAATCGACTGCGACGTAACGGCCCGAAGGCTTGAGGTCGCACAGCACTGGCACTTTCCGGCGCACGCGCTCGAAATCGTCTATGGTCCATTTCACC
>JAESFZ010000295.1_pt1 | contig 29197 bp, 26 predicted proteins | sample 9269561 | NCBI WGS metagenome assembly JAESFZ01 (sample SAMN14515552, study PRJNA621657) | algae metagenome | isolation source: Tildeniella nuda ZEHNDER 1965/U140 and co-occurring heterotrophs from wet... | place: Switzerland: Stansstaad, Zurih | collected 1965-01-01
GCCGCGCCGCTGGCGCTTAACTTGCCTGCGGCAAGTTAGCCTCGCAAGCGCCCGCTTTGCGTGCGCCAAGACCGGTGCATTCAACCGCTCTGCCAACTCTCCGTGTCCTGCCTGATTTGCCTTGCCGGTTTTAGCTCCGGCCGCGCCGCTGGCGCAGACGTTTGCGTCCAGATTGTCCATGGCAAACCAGCCTTGCAGGCGTCTGCTTTGCGGGCACCGGGTCCAGCCTGCGGATATCCTGTGGTTTTTGCGCCCGCAGCCCGCTGGCGGCCCGAATAATAACACGCATTATCAGGCGCTTGCGATATCGGCTTGATATGAAATCGTTGCAACTTTCGGGGGGTTTGGGTAGTCTTAGTCAGTGCAAGTTCCGACAACCTGAGGAGAACAAACTTTATGCAACCTGAAATGCAAACGAATCACACTGCATACCGGGTCGGCGCGCAGGATATCGCGCTTCAGCAACAACGGGTTCTGCGCAACACCTATCTGCTGCTGGCGCTCACCATGGTGCCGACGGTCATCGGCGCGCTCATTGGCATGAGAACCGGCGGCATCATCATGCAGCACCCCATCATCAGCTCCCTGGTGATGATTGCCGGCATCATCGGCCTGCAGTACGCGATTGCGGCCAACCGCGACAGCGGCCTGGGTGTCGCACTGCTGCTCGGCATGACCTTCCTGCTCGGCTGGTGGCTGGGACCGCTGCTCAGCGTGGCACTTGCGCTCAAAAACGGCCCGCAGCTGGTCGGCATGGCGGCGGTTGGCACGGGAACCGTGTTCTTCGTGATGGCCGGCATCGCCACGACGACGAAAAAGGACTTCAGCTTCATGGGCAAGTTCCTGTTCGTCGGCATGATCGTGCTGCTGCTCGCGCTGGTCGCCAATCTTTTCCTGCAGATTCCGGCACTGGCACTGACGATCTCGGCGCTGGTGGTGGTGGTGTTCTCGCTGTTCCTGCTGCACGACCTGTCGCGCATCGTCAACGGCGGCGAGACCAACTACATCATGGCAGCGACCGGCGTCTACATGAGCCTGTTCAATATTTTCGCCAACCTGCTGCATCTGCTGATGGCCCTGACCGGCGAACGCGACTAGCTCCGGGAATCAAGGCAACAAAAACGGGACGCGAAAGCGTCCCGTTTTTTATGTGCTTTCCCACTTCACCCGAGGTCGAACACCGCAATCGACTCCACGTGCGAGGTGTGCGGAAACATGTTGACGACACCCGCACCGCTCAGCCGATAGCCCTTGGTCTGCACCAGCAAACCCGCATCACGCGCCAGCGTTGCCGGATTGCACGACACATAAACGATGCGCCCTGGTGCATTCTCCCCTATCGATTTGATCAGCTCGACCGCGCCGTCGCGCGGCGGATCAATCAGCATGCGGTCGCAGCGCCCCAGGGCGGCAAGCGCCGTGGCATCGATCTTGAACAGGTCCATTTTCATGAAGCGCGTGCCGTCTGCCAGGCCGTTGGCGGCGGCGTTTTCCGCAGCCCGCTTCACCAGGGCTGCGCTGCCTTCGATGCCCGTAACTTTCGCGCCACTGCGCGCGATGGCCAGCGAGAAATTGCCGATGCCGCAGAACATGTCGGCCACATGCTCGCCGGACCGGGGGGCCAGCAGCGTCAGCGCGCGGCGCACCAGGATGCGGTTGATTTCATGGTTGACCTGGGTGAAATCGGTCGGCGTGAAGCGGATTTTGAGGTCGAATTCGGGCAGCGTGTAATACAGGTCCGCGGCGAGCGGCGGATGAAAGGCATGCGCGGTATCCGGCCCCTGCGGCTGCAGATACAGCTGCACGGCATGCTGCTCGGCAAACTGCCTGAGCAGAACCTCGTCCTCGGCGCTCAGCGCCTGCAGTATGCGCAGCACCAGCACGTCGACCGCCTCGCCCAGCGCCACCTCCACCTGCGGCACGCGTCCGCGTATGGACAGTTGTTCCAGGCTTTCGCGCAGCGCGGGCAACAGTGCGGAAATCCGCCGCGGCATGACTTCGCAGCTGCGCATGTCTGCGACATAGCTGCTGCGTTTTTCGCGAAACCCCACCAACGTGCCGCCCTTCTTTGCGACGTGGCGCACCGAAAAACGCGCGCGATGACGGTAGCCCCAGGCCGGCCCGTGGATCGCCGGCAGCATCTGCTCGGGCTCGACCTTGCCGATATGCCACAGATTGTCTTCCAGCACGCGCTGCTTGGCCGCCACCTGGGCGCGCGCGTCGACATGCTGCAGACTGCAGCCGCCGCAGGTGCCGAAATACGCGCATTGCGGATCGACGCGCATGGCGCTGGGCTTGAGAACCCTGCACAACGCGGCAAGCTCGAAGCTCGGTTTCTTGCGGTAAGGCGAGGCCTCGACAATTTCTCCCGGCAGCGCGCCATCGACGAAAATGGCCTTGCCTTCGTGGTGCGCGACGCCGCGGCCTTCGTGATCCAGGGATTCGATGAGCAATTGATACATGGGGATGGTGCTGTTGTGGTGAAAACACGGGCAGCGCGGCAAAATTCAGCCGTCGGGCCTGCAGCGATTTGCCTGCGGCTTGCTCAGGACTTCCACAACTGCAGGAATTCCTTCCAGTGGGGTGCGGCAGACTTGCCCAGCGTTGTTCGCACCAGCTCGCATTCAGCGCGATACTGCTGCGCATCGAGCACGCCGCGCATCAGCTGGAAGCGCAGGAACACCAGGTAGGTGTTGGCCACATCGGTTTCGCAGTAATCGCGGATTTCGCCGATCTTGCCGGCCTGGTAGGCGTCCCACACTCCGGAGCCGTCCATGCCCAGCTTGCCGGGCAGCCCCATCAGCTGGGCGATGGCATCGAGCGGAGCGTTGGCGCGCGGCTGGTAGAGCGCAAGCAAGTCCATGAGGTCGAGATGCCGGCTGTGATAGCGGCTGATGTAATTGTTCCACTTGAAGTCGCGGCTGTCCTTGTAATCGCCCTCGCCCATTTCCCAGTAGCGCGCCGCATTCACGCCGTGCACCAGGCCGCGGTAATGCATCACCGGCAGATCGAAGCCGCCGCCGTTCCACGACACCAGTTGCGGGGTGTACTTGTCGATGCCGTCGAAAAAGCGCTGGATCAGCGTGCCCTCGTCGTCGCCGGCCTCGCCCAGCGACCATACCCGGAAGTGATCACGCTCGCGCAATGCGCAGGAAATGACGATGACGCGATGCAGGTGCAACGGCAGAAAATCGCTGCCCGTCGCCTGGCGGCGCAACTGGAAAGCCATTTCGGCGACATCACGGTCCGCAACCTCTTTGCCAACACCGTGCAGCTTGCGCAATCCCTCTACATCCGGAATCGTCTCGATATCAAATACCAGGGTTGGATTCAAAAATATGAATTAAAACAATATGTTACGTTAAAATTGTCGGGCCAGCGCTACTTGCGCGCCCACACACCGCCGGCATTCTGGTAATACCACCCGGGCTGCGCCTTCTGTATCCAGCGCTGCGCGAAAGTCGCGCGGATATCGTTCTCCCACTCCGGCCTGCCGTTGGCGCGGGCGATTTCGCGATACAGCGCCGCGCGGTCCTGGTTTTCCGCGGCAATCAGCGCATTGACCTGCTGGCGCTGCGGCAACGGCACTGCATTGGCATCGCGCAAGGCAATATTGCCGTCGCGCGTAAGACCGACCGCGCCGCTGGCATAAAAACCCGCGAGCTGCGCGTGGCGCTGCTGCATGCTTGTCTGCAGGGCAGCAATCGCCGGGGTGTTGATTTCAAGGTTGGCCTGCGCCAGCACCGAGCCGGAGAAACCCAGTGCCAGCGCGATCAGCAGCAAGCGTAACCAGATCGCCATTTTCATGTGTTCTCCTTTACTGTGCTGCCGCGGGCTTGTCGCCCCTGGCCGCATCGCCGTCTTTCTTGAGCTGCCATACTTCGTCGATAATCCTGTCGGCCGCCTTCTCCGCCGCTGCCGCCGGGAAATAAATATTGATGGTCACGCAGGCGGCAAGCATGCAAGCGCACGCAACCGCCATCAGAACTGCTGCCTGTCCGCGCTGCATAATGCCGCCTTTCTATTTGACGATCGCCTTCACGTTGTCCTGGGTGATGCGCTTGAGACGATCGACCAGTTCCCGCCAGTCTACCTGTCGATTGTAGCCGATCACCGAAATTGCCGGAATGCCGCCGCCCTTGACGATCACATAGCCTTGGGGCGCATCCTCCACCCCGCCCATCTCGCACACGTTATTGCGCAATTTGCAGCTCAAACCGAGCTTGTCGTAGCCGAATTGCTCGAAAAAACGCAGAAAACTGCGCTGGATCGCCGCTGCTGCGCCAGCCCCGCCCAGCGCCGAGATGTTCTGTACCGCAGCCTGGCTGATCTTGCGCGGATAGTCGCCTGCGCTGCTCGCGATGCGCGCGTCGAATTGGACCGGCTGCCAGTTGGCGAGTTCAAGACCGGAAATCCGCGCATCGATGCGGCCGGTGATGTTGCCGAAGGAATAGGCGCGCGTCAGCAGATCAAGGTCGAGGCTGCGCATATCGATGTCCGCCGCCAGCCTCGGCACCCGCCCCAGGGGGCTTTCCAGCGCCAGATTGCGCACCATGATTTCGCCGTCGAATACCCTGAACAGCAAGGCCCCGTCGACTTTCAGGATCGACCGCTGGTAGCTTACGGTCGGGATCTGCGCTGACAGCGCGCCGTGCATCACCGGCACGCCGAGCGCGGCAGTCAGGCGCTGCATGGAGATCGGCGCGATATCCCCGCTCAAGCGCCAGCGCCATTCCGGTCCTTCGCCGCTGGTAGCGAAATCGCGGATGCTGATGCGCCCGTCGAGCACCGGAATTTCAAGCTGGCTGACACGCAAGCGCATGCCATGCAGTTCCAGCGGCAGGTCGACGGCGCCAAAAGGCACGCGCAGCACTTCGCCTCCCGCCATGCCGAGCCTGGCCCTGGTCGTCTGGTCACGCTGCCATGGCACGCGACCCTCCACACCGAAGAGCGCGAAGCGGCGGCCCTTGTCCTCGACCGACACCCGCTTGAAGTGCAGGTCTGCGGCGGCCACCGCACCATCTTTCACCTCGAGCGCGATATCGGCACGCCCGTCCCAGCGCAAGTCGCCCAGTGCCGTCGCCTGCAACGCCGGTTTCAGCAGCTTTTCGTAGAACGCGGCGATCTCCATGTCGCGGGTGGCAATGCTTGCCCGCGCCACCCGCACCGCGGCGCGATCGTAGCTTGCGCTGAAGGCGAAATCCCCGGCAGCGCCCAGGACAAGTGAACCGCGCTCGATACTGAGATGCCGGGCGTCCAGCGCACCGGCGGCGCTGAGCACCTGGCCCTCGCCGCTCGCATACAGCGGCTGCCAGTACACGGCGCCATCGGTCCATTGCAGGCGCCCCTGCCAGTTCCATTGTCCGCCTCGCTGCTCGGCCTGAACTTCGACACCAGCCGCTATCTTCTCGCCTGCGTGCAGGCCGCTGGCGTCGCTGAAAGCCAGATTCTCTATTGTCAATCTCGCAGTCGCCTTGCCCGATCCGGCATAAGTCATCTCGCCTTTGAGCGTGCCTGCAGAAACCGGCGGAATGGCAGCCGGCAGCCAGGAGGCAAGGCGCGCCAGCCTGCCATTGTCCACCACGACCCTGAATATCGAGGCGGGTTTTCCAAAACGCGCATGCAGCCGCCAGGACTCCTGCGGCGCGGGGCGCAAGGTCATTTCCAGGGTATTGCTGGCGCCCGAATAGGAAAACGACAGCGGGACTTTTTCACCCAGGTCCAGCGTGCCCGCTGCGCAATCGATTTGCGCGCGTTCAAGCCGCAGATCCGGGCACAGCAAACGCGTGTTGCGCCAGCTGCGGCCGCCGATGCTGAACACGCCGATGTCAAGCTGCAGTTCGCGTTTGTCCTTGCCGCGCAGGCTGGCTGTGAGCGCGCGGGCGGTGAATCCCGGCGCTTCCAGGTCGTCGAGCGTGAGCTGGATCTGCTGTGCTGAAGCCGGCGCCACAGCGCACGCCAGCAGCACGGCAGGAATACCGATGCCCGTGCGCAGCATCCCGACGGGCAACAGTCTCACATCAGGCGGGAAAAACGCCCGTGGAAAGATAGCGGTCGCCGCGGTCGCACACGATGGACACGATGACGGCGTTCTCGACCTCGGCCGCGATCTGCAGTGCCGCCCACATCGCCCCGCCCGATGACACGCCGGCAAAAATGCCCTCCTCGCTGGCCAGCCGCCTGGTCATGTCTTCGGCGTCGCGCTGGCTGACATCCATCACGCGATCGACGCGGCCCCAGTCGCAGATTTTCGGCAGATAGGCCGCCGGCCATTTGCGGATGCCGGGAATCTGCGACCCTTCGGTGGGCTGGCAGCCGACGATCTGGATGGCAGGGTTCTTTTCCTTGAGGTAGCGCGACACGCCCATGATGGTGCCGGTGGTGCCCATGCTGCTGACGAAGTGCGTCACCGTGCCCTGGGTATCGGTCCAGATTTCCGGCCCGGTGCCCTCGTAATGGGCCAGCGGATTGTCGGGGTTGGCGAACTGGTCGAGGATCACGCCCTTGCCCTCGTCGCGCATCTTCTCCGCGACATCGCGCGCCATTTCCATGCCGCCCTCTTTCGGCGTCAGCACGAATTCGGCGCCGAACGCCGCCATGGTCTGCCGCCGCTCTATCGAAAGATGCTCAGGCATCACCAGGATCATGCGATAGCCCATCATCGCGGCGCACATGGCCAGGGCAATGCCGGTATTGCCGCTGGTGGGTTCGATCAGGGTGTCGCCGGGCCTGATCTCGCCTCGCTCCTGGGCACGCCGGATCATCGAAAACGCCGGCCGGTCCTTGACCGAACCCGCCGGATTATTGCCTTCGAGCTTGGCCAGCAACACGTTGTTCGAACCGCCGCCAATGCGCTTGAGCCTGACCAGGGGCGTGCCGCCGATGAAAGCTTCGAGTGTCTTGTGCATGTTCAGATTAGCGGGCGGCGCGCTGCAGCAGCTTCTCGCAATAGCGCGCCACGCCCTGCTCAACCGTAAGCATCGGCTCGGCATAGCCTGCCGCGCGCAGCGCCGACATGTCAGCCTCGGTAAAACTCTGATACTTGCCGTGCAGATCGCCCGGGAACGGGATGTACTGAATCATGCCCTCGCGCTGCATTGCGGCTAGGTCCAGCGCCGGCTGCTGCTGCGACTGACGGCAGGCATTGATGGTAGCCACCGCCACATCGTTGAAGCTCTGGGCAGCGCCGGTGCCGGCGTTGAAGATGCCGGATTTTTCCGGATGATCGAGAAAAAACAGATTGATCTTGACGATGTCTTCCACCGACACGAAGTCGCGCCGCTGCTCGCCGTTGCCATAGCCACCGCTGCCTTCGAACAGCCTTACGCTGCCCGCCGCCCGGTACTGGTTGAAAAAGTGAAATGCGACCGAGGCCATGCGCCCCTTGTGCTGCTCGCGTTCGCCGTAGACGTTGAAATAGCGCAATCCCACCACCTGTGCCGACAGGTCGGCCCGGTTGCGCCGCACATGCTGGTCGAACAGGAACTTCGAATAACCGTAAACGTTGAGCGGCCCCTCGCATTCACGCGCCTCCCTGAAAACCGCACTGGCGCCGTACACCGCGGCCGACGACGCGTAAATGAACGGTATCTCGTCGGTCATGCAGTAATCGAGCAACGCGCGCGAGTAGGCATAGTTGTTCTGCATCATGTAGCGGCCGTCGGATTCCGTGGTATCCGAGCACGCGCCCTGGTGCAGCACGGCTTCCAGCGCGCCATTGAACGCACCGTCCTCCAGCTCGCGCAGGAAGTCCTCCCGGTCCAGATAGTCGGCAATTTCGCAGTCCGCCAGGTTGACGAACTTGTCGCCTTGGGAGAGGTCGTCAACGGCGATGATGTCAGTGATGCCCCGCCCGTTCAGCCCCTTGACCAGGTTCGCACCGATGAAGCCGGCAGCGCCCGTTACGACATAGTGCATGGTCTGTCCGTAAGCGTCATGTAGGATGGAATGTGCAGCATGTTCAAGGTTAACAGGATTGCGCGGCCGCAAACAGCTTCCCGGCTGCCCAGCCGCGTTCAGGCATTGAACAGCTCTTGCGGATGGACAACCGCGGTGCCGAACTTGCCGACCACGATGCCTGCAGCGCGGTTTGCGGTTTCCACCGCCGCATTCATGTCCGCACCGGCGGCCAGCATCACGCCCAGCGTGGCAATCACGGTGTCGCCGGCACCGCTGACATCGAACACCTCGCGTGCCTGCGTCGCAACGTGCAGCCGCCTGCCTCGCTGGTACAGCGTCATGCCCTCCTCGCTGCGCGTGACGAGCAGCGCAGCGATCCCGAGCCGGCGCCGCAGCTGCTGCGCCTTGGATGTGAGTTCGGCCTCGTTTTTCCAGCCGCCCGCCACCTGGCGGAACTCGGCGCGATTGGGCGTAATCACCGTGGCGCCGCGATACCTCGCGTAGTCTTCGCCCTTGGGATCCACCAGCACCGGCACGCCGGCCTTGCGCGCCATCGCTATCATCCTGGTGATATGCGCCAGGCCGCCCTTGCCGTAGTCGGACAGGATCACGGCGTCGGTGGAACGCAGCAGCTGACTGAAGTCGCGCAGCTTGGTGGCCAGCACCTCGTGGCTGGGCGGGGTCTCGAAATCGACGCGCAGCAGCTGCTGCTGGCGACCGATCACGCGCAGCTTGATGGTAGTGGTGATGCTGGGGTCCAGGTGCAGGCGTGCGGCGATGCGGTCTTTTTTCAGCAGCTGCCGCAACCGCGTGCCCGCCTCGTCGCGCCCCGTGACCGACAGCAGGCTGACCCTGGCGCCCAGCGCCGCGGCGTTGCGCGCGACGTTGGCGGCCCCGCCCGGACGTTCCTCGATGCGGTCAATCTTGACCACGGGCACCGGCGCTTCGGGGGAAATCCGCCCGACCTCGCCAAACCAGTAGCGGTCGAGCATGACATCGCCGACCACCAGCACGCGCGCAGCGGCGATGGTTCGCGCAGGCATGACATGTGGAGTTTGTCGGGCACGCGAGCCCGCGGAGAAGAGGCTCTTGTTCTTGCTGCGGGCCGCGCTCATGGTGTGCCGATTTTACCCGTGCGACAGGTCATATGCCATCTTCAGGCCGCGCGCACAGTCAGGCCCCGCTGCCTTGCGTGATGGCGCGGTTGATCTCCAGCAACGCCGCCAGCGGATCCGCTGCCTGGGTGATGGGCCGGCCGATCACCAGATAGTCTGCGCCGTTGGCCACCGCCGCCTGCGGCGTCATGATGCGCTTCTGGTCATCCTGTCCGGCCTGCGCCGGACGGATGCCCGGCGTAACCAGGCAAAAATCCGGGCCACACGCCTTCTTCAGCATCTGCGCTTCCAGCGCGGAACACACCACGCCGTCGAGTCCGCAGCCCTGTGCCAGGCGCGCCAGGCGCAACACCACCTCCGCCGGGCTGCCGTGCATGCCCATGTCCGCCAGATCGGATTCACCCATGCTGGTGAGCAGGGTCACCGCAATCAGCATGGGCGGCTGCCGCTGCGCAGCCAGCGCTTCGCGCGCCGCCTGCATCATCGCGCGCCCGCCCGTGGCGTGCACATTGAGCATCCATACCCCGAGTCCCGCGGCCGCCCTGCACGCGCTGGCAACGGTGTTCGGGATATCGTGGTATTTCAGGTCGAGAAAAACGGCAAACCCGCGCTGCACCAGGGTTTCGATCAGCGCCGGACCCGCGGCGGTAAACAGTTCCTTGCCCACCTTGAGCCGACACTGCGCGGGGTCGAGGCGCGCGGCAAGCGCAACTGCGTCCCTGGCATCGGCGTAGTCGAGCGCAACGATAATCCGCGGATTGCTCACGCAGGCAGGCCTTTCTCTTCGGTGCGGCGGGGCGAGTAGGTCTCCCACGCCGCGCATGCCGGGCAATGCCAGTAGAACTGGCGTGCGCGGAAACCGCAGCTGTCGCACTTGTACATCGCCAGGCCGCGGGTGTGCTGGTGCACCAGTTCCTTGATCAGTTCCAGGTCCCTGCGGCGCTCGACGGGCGCCTCCAGCAGCTGGGCTTCGAGCAGTTTGTCGAGTCCCAGCAGCGTTGGCGTGCGGCGCAGCTCATCGCGCACCAGTCGGTAGGCGGGATCGGCGCCCTGCTCCTCTATCGTGCCCTGAAACACGACATTGAGCAGGTCCAGCGAGGGATATTTCTCGAGATAGGCGCGCAGCAGATTCAGCCCCTCGTCGGCGCGCTGCAGCCGCTTGAAGGCGTCGTAGATCCGCTCTGCCACCAGCGCGAGGTAGGCGGGATTCTGGCTTTCGATGCGTTTCCATGCCTCGATTGCGGCTTCAAGCTTGCCGATGCCTGCCTCGAGATCGCCCAGCAGCATGTTGGCGCGCACGCACAGCCGGTGATGCGACAGGGCCCGCGCAAGGTAGGGACGCGCCGCCTCGGGCCGCGTATGCATGATTTCATTTCCGGCCAGCTCGCAGTAAAAATTGGCGATTTCCTTCTGGTGGGACTGCCCGGTGACCTGTTCCAGCTTGCCGGCGATGACAATCGCCTTTTCCCATTCCTTCTCCTGCTCGTAGATCTCGAGCAGGAACTTCAGCGCGCCTTCGGCGTGCGATGTGCCGTCCAGCTTCAGCAACAACTCCTCGGCGCGGTCCAGCAGCCCGGCCTTCAGGTAGTCCTGCGCCAGCTCGAACAGCGCGTGCAGCTTCTGATCCTGCGCCAGGTCCGGGCGCTCGACCAGGTTCTGGTGCATGCGTATCGCGCGTTCGACTTCGCCACGGCGACGGAACAGGCTGCCCAGGGCGAAGTGCAGTTCGACCGTCTGCGGGTCGACCTTGACCACCTCGATGAAGGCCTCGATCGCCTTGTCAGGCTGCTCGTTAAGGAGGAAATTGAGCCCCTTGAAATAGGATACCGGCAGGACGCGCGACTCCGACAGCAGCTGCTTGATGTCTATGCGTGCAGCCATCCAGCCCAGGCCGAAAAACAGCGGCAAAGCGAGCAGCCACCAGTATTCAATATCCATGCGAACCTGCCGAAAATCCGCGTCGCGTCATGCCGCGTCCGGAGGATGAGGCCGGGTTGCCATTGCCGTGCCGCGCTGCTCCGCGCGGCGCTCACGCCGCAATGACACGATTTCCCGGCGCTGCCGGAACATCTGCGACAGGCTCGCGACGATGCCGGCAAGCGTGCCCAGGCCGAAAAACACCAGCAGCACCAGCACCAGCGGGGCCTGCCATTCGTAGCCCAGGTAGTAACGCACTGTCACCGTGTCCGTGTTCTTGATGGCAAAGCTCAGAATCAGCACGAACAGCACGAATTTTAGAAGCCAAAGCAGGTAACGCATAAGCGATGAGGATATCACGGACTGCACGCGGCCATTGACTGGGGCGGCCGGGAAAACGGCGCGCCCGGCCGGCAGCCCCGCCACGGCGCCGGGCGGCGGACAAAATAAAAGCGGCATGATCTTTCGATGATGCCGCTACAGGCAAACAATGCCCGGTTGCCGGGTTTATTTCTTGAAATCCACCCGTTCCCGCAGTTCCTTGCCCGCCTTGAAATGCGGGACGTATTTAGCCGGCACCTGCACCTTCTCCCCCGACTTCGGATTGCGCCCGGTGCGCGGGGGGCGGTAGTTGAGACCAAAACTGCCGAACCCCCTGATCTCGATACGCTGACCCTGGGCGAGGCTTTTGCCCATCGCATCCAGGATCATCTTCACCGCGAGCTCGGCATCCTTCGCCACCAATTGCGGATAGCGCGCCGCGAGTTTTGCAATCAACTCCGACTTGGTCATGGTGCTCCCTTATTGTTGAGTATTGGCTACATCCAGCTTGGCTTTGAGCAACGCTCCAAGGTTGGTCGTGCCGGTGCTTGCCTGCTTGTCAGCAGAAATTTTCTGCATCGCATCGGCCTCCTCCGCCATATCCTTGGCTTTGATCGACAAGTTGATAGTACGGTTCTTGCGGTCAATATTGATCACCATTACCGTTACCGCATCCCCTTCCTTGAGGTGGGTGCGGATGTCCTCGACGCGGTCGCGCGCCACTTCGGATGCGCGCAGGTAGCCCTCGACGTCGGAGTCGAGCTGGATGACCGCGCCCTTGGCATCGATAGCCTTTACGGTGCCGGTAACGATGGAATTTTTTTCATGCGCCGCGATGAAGTTGTTGAAAGGATCACCATCGAGCTGCTTGATGCCGAGCGAAATGCGTTCGCGCTCGACGTCGATGGACAGCACCATCGCCTCGGCGTCCTCGCCCTTCTTGTAGTTGCGCACGGCCTCTTCGCCGGGCAGGCTCCACGACAGGTCGGACAGGTGCACCAGGCCGTCGATGCCGCCCGGCAGGCCGATGAAAATGCCGAAGTCGGTGATCGACTTGATCTGGCCCTTCACCTTGTCGCCCTTCTTGTGGTTCATGGAGAACTCGTCCCACGGATTGGGCATGCACTGCTTCATGCCGAGCGAGATGCGGCGGCGGTCTTCGTCGATTTCCAGCACCATGACTTCGACTTCATCGCCAAGCTGCACCACTTTCGAGGGATGCACGTTCTTGTTGGTCCAGTCCATTTCGGAGACGTGCACCAGGCCCTCGATGCCCTGCTCGATTTCCACGAACGCGCCGTAGTCGGTGAGGTTGCTGACCTTGCCGAAAAGCCGGGTGCCGGGCGGATAGCGCCGCGACAGGCCGACCCACGGATCTTCGCCGAGCTGCTTGAGGCCGAGGGAAACACGGTTTTTTTCCTGGTCGAACTTGAGCACCTTGGCTTCCAGTTCGTCGCCGACCGACAGGATCTCCGAGGGATGCTTGACGCGACGCCACGCAAGATCGGTGATGTGCAGCAGTCCGTCGATGCCGCCCAGGTCCACAAACGCGCCGTAATCGGTGATGTTCTTGACGATGCCCTTGACTACCGTGCCTTCCTGCAGGTTGGCAAGCAGCGCTTCACGCTCGGCGCCCTGGGTGGCCTCAAGCACCGCGCGGCGCGAAACAACGACGTTGTTGCGCTTGCGGTCGAGCTTGATGACCTTGAAATCCATCTGCTTGTTTTCGTATGGCGTGGTGTCCTTGACCGGCCGCGTGTCGACCAGCGAGCCCGGCAGGAAGGCGCGGATGCCGTTGACCATCACCGTCAGCCCGCCCTTCACCTTGCCATTGATCATGCCCTGCACCACGGTGCCCTTCTCGAGCGCTTCCTCGAGGTCATGCCAAGCTGCCAGGCGCTTGGCCTTGTCGCGCGAGAGCCGGGTTTCGCCATGGCCGTCTTCGAGGGCTTCGATGGCGACGCTGACGAAATCGCCAGGTTTGGCTTCGATTTCGCCGCGGTCACTGCGGAATTCGTCTACCGGGATGTAGCTTTCGGATTTGAGCCCGGCATTAACCACTACAAAATTGTCGTCGACGCGGATCACCTCGGCGGTAATCACTTCGCCTATCCGCATTTCTTTGCGGGAAAGGCTCTCTTCGAAAAGTGCGGCGAAATTTTCAGCGGACCCGGATACCGGGGAAGAAGTTTTCATCATTCAGATTCAATGTCTTAGAGGATACCCGTCATGGCGACGGGGCTGGTTGAAAAAGCCATGAACCCTGTTGGTCCATGGCGCCCTTGCTGCCTGCTGCTTACCTTTGCACCCAGATGCAGAACTACCTGCTCAGCGCTTGCCTGTACAGCATCAGCACCTGCTCCACTACCGCCTCCACCGACATGCCAGTGGTGTCGATCTGGATGGCGTCAGCGCACTTTTGCAGCGGGGCCGCAGTTCTTGCGCTGTCACGCGCATCGCGGCCGGAAATATCCTGCAAAAGGGCGTTCATACTAGCACTCATTCCTTTTTCCATCAACTGTTTATATCTGCGCCCGGCGCGTTCCTCGGCGGTCGCGGTGAGGAAAATTTTGAGGGTCGCGTCCGGGAAAACCACCGACCCCATGTCGCGTCCATCGGCGACCAGTCCCGGGGGCTGGCGCAGCTTGCGCTGCCGCTCCAGCAGCGCGCGCCTCACGCCGGGCAGCGCGGCAACCCTCGATGCGCTCTGGCTCACAGCCTCGGCACGTATCGCATCGGTCACTTCACGGCCATCGAGGAATATTGTTTCGCCATTAAAAATTACCTTTAAATTCAAAGCAATATTTGAAACTATTGATTCGTTTTCTAGATCAACGCCGGCATCCTGCGCCGCCAGCCCGACCAAGCGGTAGAGCGCGCCGCTGTCGAGATAGTGAAAGCCCAGCGCGCGCGCCACCAGCCGCGCCACCGTGCCCTTGCCCGACGCCGACGGACCGTCCATGGCAATGACGGGAGGCAGGCCGCCGCTCATGCCGCAGTCTCTGCGATGCCGGCCAGTACCTCGAAGTACTCGGGAAATGTCTTGGCCACGCAGCGCGGGTCGTTGATGCGCAGCGCCACGCCGCCCAGCGCCGCCAGCGAAAAGCACATGGCCACGCGATGATCTTCGTAGGTATCTATGGTGGCACGCGGCGTCAGGCCGGCGGGCGGCGGGGTGATCTTGAGGTAATCCGCACCCTCCTCGACCAGCGCGCCCAGCTTGCGCAACTCCTTGGCCATCGCCGCGATGCGGTCGGTTTCCTTCACCCGCCAGCTGCCGATGTTGCGCAGCGTGCTGGGCCCGTCGGCAAACAGCGCCGCCACCGCCGCCGTCATTGCGGCGTCCGGGATGTGATTGAAATCGGCGGCGATCGCCCGCAGCTTGCCGCGTCGCATGGCTTCCTCGCCGGCGCCCGCCTCTATCCAGTTATCGCCCAGCGTGATTTTCGCGCCCATGCGCTCCAGGGTTTCGGTAAAGCGCACGTCTCCCTGTATGCTGGCGCGCCCCACGCCTTCCACGCGCACCGGGCCGCCACCGCTCAGGCCGCTGATCGCGCCGGCTGCCAGAAAATACGATGCCGAAGACGCATCGCCTTCGACGTAGATTTCTCCCGGGCTGGCATAGCGCGCCCCCGCCGGGATGGTGAAAGCCGACCACCCCTCGCGCGCCACTTCCACGCCGAAGCGGCGCAAGGTGTTGAGCGTGATCTCGACATAGGGCTTGGAAATCAGTTCGCCGAGAATATTGATGGTGGTTTTTGCGCCGGTCAACGGCAGGGCCATCAGCAGCGCCGTCAGAAACTGGCTGGAGGTGTCGCCGCGTATGCTCACCGCGCCGCCGGCGCGGATGGCCGCAGGATGAATGGCCAGCGGCGGATAGCCGGGCGTGCCGAGGTAGTCGATGGCTGCGCCCATGCTGCGCAAGGCGTCCACCAGATCGCCGATTGGCCGCTCGTGCATGCGCGGCACGCCCGAGAGCCGGTAGTCGCCGCCCGACAGGGCCAGCACCGCGGTCAGCGGGCGGAATGCAGTGCCGGCATTGCCGAGAAAAAGCGCTGCCTGTTTTGCCGGGAACGCGCCGCCGGCGCCGCTGATGCGCACTGTCTGCGCGCCCTCGTCCACGCAAGCCACGCCCAGCGTGCGCAAGGCCTCCAGCATGTGACGGGTGTCGTCGGATTCCAGCACATCGCGTATGCGCGTGTCGCCGTGCGCCAGCGCGGCCAGCAGCAGGGTGCGGTTCGAGATGCTTTTCGACCCGGGCAATTTCACCGTGCCGCGCACTCGCCGAATCGGCGCAAGGTCGAGATATTCCACTTGTGCCTCCGGGTTGCGGCCGGGCGCTAGCCGCGAGTTCGGGGTTTGGCTTCGGCGGACGCGCCGGGCAGCCACCGCGCGCGCGCCGCGCGTGCCTGCCCGAACATGTGCTCCAGCGCCGCAGCATCGCCGGATTCTATGGCCGAGCGCATCAGTTCCAGTTCGCCCTCGTAGTCGTCAAGCGCCGCGAGCAGCGCAGTGCGGTTGGCGATGCAGATATCGCGCCACATCTCGGGTGAACTGCCGGCGATGCGCACGGTATCGCGCAGGCCGCCGCCGGAAAAGCCGAATAGCCGCTGCGGGTTCGGGCGCCGCGCCAGGGCATTCACCAGCGCGAACGCGATCACGTGTGGCAGATGGCTGACCGCGGCGAAAATCGCGTCGTGCTCACCCGCCTCGAGCCGCACGATGCGTGCGCCGCAGCGCTCCCAGGCCGCGCGCACCAGACGCACGGCGCGCGCAGAGGTCTCGGGCTGGGGTGTGAGTATCAGGTTCCTGCCGCGGTAAAGTTCGGCAAACGCCGCCGCCGCACCGCTTTTTTCGGTGCCGGCAATGGGATGCGCGGGAACGAAGCGCGGGAAATGCGCGCCCAGCAGCCGGCGCGCATAAGCGATCACGTCCTGCTTGGTGCTGCCGCCGTCGCTGATCACGGTATGCGCGGACAGATGCGGCGCGATGCGCGCCATGATTTCCGGCATCTGGCCGACCGGCGTGCCGAGCAGCACCAGGTCCGCGCCCTCCACTGCGCGCGCGGCATCAGTGCGCGCTTCGTCGATGATTCCCAGCTTGAGCGCGGCGTTCAGATTCTTGCGCGTGCGCCCGACGCCGACCACGTGCCCCACCGCCTTCGCCTGCCTGAGCGCCAGCGCAAACGAGCCGCCGATCAGCCCGACGCCGATCACCACCAGTTTGCCGATCTTGAATTTAGCAGGCATGTTGAATCAGTCAGACAGGATTAACAGGATTTTTCAGGATTGACGGGATTAAAGCAAACGGCCGGAGCAATCCTCTGGATCCTGCTTTCAATCCCGTTAACCCTGTCGATTGTTTTTGATTTTTGATCTTATGCGAGCGCCTGCTTGAGGCTGTCGAGGAAACGCGCGTTCTCGGATTCCAGGCCTGTCGATACGCGCAGATAGTCCGGCATGCCGTAGCCCGCGATCGGCCGCACGATGACGCCGGCCTGCAGCAGCTTGCGATACACGCCGGCAGCGTCGCGCAGCCTGAAGCTGACGAAATTGCCGAACGAGGGAATGTACTCTATGCCCATGCGCGCGAATCCCTGCGTGATCTGGCGCATGCCCGCCTGGTTGAGTTCAAAGCTTTTGCGCACGAAGGCGGTGTCCTTGAGCGCGGCAGCAGCCGCTGCCAGCGAGATGCTGTTGACATTGAACGGCTGGCGCACGCGGTTCATCAGATCGGCCACGCCGGGGTCGCCCAGCGCATAGCCCACGCGCAGGCCCGCCAGGCCATATGCCTTAGAAAAAGTCTTTGAAATCAATAAGTTACTATATTTTTCCAGCCACGCCAGGCTGCCGGCCTGATGCTCGGCCGCCAGATACTCGTTGTAGGCCTCGTCCAGCACCACCAGCACCCGCGACGGCAGCGCAGCGACGAAAGCCTCAAGCTCGGCCGCGGCCACCAGCGTGCCGGTGGGATTGTTGGGATTGGCCACGAACACCATGCGCGTATCGGGCCTGACTGCACCCAGCATGGCGTCGAGATCGTGGCCGAAATTTTTAGCCGGCACTTCTATGCCCGTGGCGCCCATCGCCTGCACCACCAGCGGATACACCGCAAAGGCATGCTGCGAATAGATTGCGGAACTGCCCGGCGTCAGGAAGGTGCGCGCGGCAAGCTCGAGCACATCGTTGGAGCCGTTGCCGAGCACGATGCGCTCCTGCGCGATGCCGTAGCGTTCGCCCAGCGCCCGCTTGAGTTCGAAGCCATTGCCATCGGGATAACGCGCGAGTCCGTCGAGCACGTCCTGGATCGCACGCCGCGCCAGCGGACTCACGCCCAGCGGGTTTTCATTGGAAGCAAGCTTGACGATATCGTCCTCGGCGCGCCCCATTTCGCGCGCCAGTTCGGAAATCGGTTTGCCGGGCTGATACGGCGCAATCGAACGGATGTAGTCGGGAGCGAGATCGCAGATATTCATGAGTGGGTACGGTAGGCGGCTGGCAGGCGGAACTTGCGGCGCCGGCCATCCTGGATTTCAGGTCACGGCTGCGGGATAGGAGCCGAGATTCTTTACGAAGGAGGCCCTGCGCTCCAGTTCAGCCAGTGCGCGCGCCACATTGGCATCCTGCGCATGCCCCTCGATGTCGACGTAAAAAACGTATTCCCACAGCCCGGTGCGCGCCGGCCGCGATTCGAGGCGGGTCATGCTCACCTGGTTTGCGGCAAGCGGCGTCAACAGTTCGTGTATCGCGCCCGGCGCATTGCGCGTGGACAGGATGAGCGAGGTCTTGTCCCTGCCCGAAGGCGCGGCCCCATCGGCCGCGATCACCAGGAAGCGCGTCGTATTCTTTGCTTCGTCCTCGATGTTGCTCGCCAGCAGCCTGAGTCCGTAAAGGGCCGCGGCAGTCTTGCTGGCGATCGCCGCGGCGCGCCGGTCCCTGGCGGCGAGCTGCGCCGCTTCGGCATTGCTGACCACCGCGATGCGCTCGGGCTGCGGCAGATTGCGCGCAAGCCATTGCTGGCATTGCGCCAGGCTCTGGGTGTGCGAATAGACCTTGCGGATATCGGCGCGCCGCGCCGCCTTGCTCATCAGGCACTGGCGCACCGGCAGCATCACCTCGCCGCAGACCCTGGCCGGCGTAGACAGCAAAAGGTCGAGCGTGCGGCCGATCGCCCCTTCGGTCGAATTCTCGACCGGCACCACGCCGTAGCCGACCGCCGCGGTTTCGACCTGGCGGAACACTTCGTCGATGGAAGCGCACGATACCGTGGGCGTCAGACCGCCAAAATGCTTGAGCGCCGCTTCCTGGCTGAACGTGCCCTGCGGGCCGAGGTAAGCCACGCTCAGCGAATCTTCCAGCGCGCGGCAGGCCGACATCACTTCCGTGAACACGCGCTGCAGCGCGCGCGCCGAAAGCGGGCCCTGATTCAGTTGCGCGACGCGCCGCAGTATCTGGGCCTCGCGCTCCGGCCTGTAGATGTCGACGCCCTGCTTGATCCTGCCCACGCGCTGCGCGAGTTTCGCCCGCGCCGACAGCAGCTTCACCAGCCGCGCATCAAGCGCATCGATCTGGTTGCGTATGTCTTTCAGCTTGTCGGCCATTTATGCAGGTTATTGATTAATATGAACTTTTTAAGCACTTTGCCGTGTGGCGACAGCACACGCATCAGGCGTCCTGCGCCGGCAGATACCGCACCGACAGTACGCCCGCGATGCCCGCGATGACGGCGGCCAGCTCGGTACTCACCGCGCTGTCGACATCGACCAGCGTATACGCCATGTCGCCCTTGGACTTGTTCAGCATGTTATGAATGTTCAGGCCGGCGTTCGCCATCGCGGTCGAGATCTGCCCCACCATGTTCGGCACATTGGCATTGGCGATGCCGATGCGGAACGGCGATTCGCGCGGCATGGTCACGTCGGGAAAATTCACGGCATTGAGAATGTTACCGTTCTCGAGAAATTCGCGCACCTGGTCGGCCACCATCACCGCGCAGTTCTCCTCCGCCTCGCGCGTCGAAGCGCCCAGATGCGGCAGCGCCACCACATGCGGATTGCCCTGCAGGGCCTGCGCGGGGAAATCGCACACGTAATACCTCAGCCGCTTGCCGCCCAGGCTCGCCAGCACCGCAGCGTTGTCGACGATGCCGTCACGCGAAAAATTGAGCAAGATCGCGCCGTTTTTCATGAGCTTGATGCGCTCGGCGTTGATCAGGTTGCGCGTGACCTCGAGCAGTGGCACATGCAGCGTCACATAGTCGCTGCCCTTGAGCACCTCCTCTATGCTGTGCGCCTTCCTCACCTGCGAAGGCAGGCTCCACGCCGCGTCCACGGTGATTTCCGGGTCGTAGCCCAGCACGTTCATGCCGAGCTTGATCGCCGCATCGGCCACCAGGCTGCCGATCTTGCCAAGCCCGATTACCCCCAGCGTGTGCCGCGGCAGTTCGTTGCCCGAAAACTGCTTCTTGCCGTCCTCGACCAGCTTGTGCATGACCTTGTCATCGCCCTGCAGGCCGTCGACGAACCTGACTGCAGGCACCAGGTTGCGCGAGGCGATCAGCAGGCCGGCGATCACCAGTTCTTTGACCGCGTTGGCATTGGCGCCTGGCGCATTGAACACCGGCGCTCCGCGCTGGCTCATTTTCGCGACGGGAATGTTGTTGGTGCCCGCGCCCGCCCGCCCGATGGCCTTGACGTTGGCGGGAATGTCCATGCCATGCATGTCCTGCGAGCGCACCAGTATGGCGTCGGGGTTTTCGACCTGCCCGCCGACGACGTAGCGGCCCGCGGGAAAACGCCTGAGCCCCGCGCCGGAAATCTGGTTGAGCGTGAGTATTCTGAGCGCTTCAGCCATGCTTGCGCTCGAAATCACGCATGAAATCGACCAGCGCCCTGACGCCCTCCACCGGCATCGCGTTGTAGATCGACGCGCGCATGCCACCCACCGAGCGGTGCCCCTTGAGCTGCGTGAGCCCGCTGCTTTCGGCCTGCTTGAGGAATTCCGCGTCGAGCTTGTCGTTGCGCAGCGTGAACGGAATGTTCATGCGCGAGCGGTCGGACTTCGCCACCGGCGAATGGTAGAACTCGGTCTGGTCGAGAAAGTCGTAAATCAGCCCCGATTTGGCGATATTGATCCGCTCCGTCTCGATCATGCCGCCGCGCGACTTCAGCCATTTGAAGACCAGGCCCGCGATATACACGGCATAGGTCGGCGGCGTGTTGATCATCGAATCCGCATCCGCCTGCACCTTGTAATTGAACACCTCCGGCGTGGTCGGCAGCGCCTGGCCGATGAGGTCGTCGCGCACGATCACGATGGTCAGTCCCGCCGGGCCGATGTTCTTCTGCGCGCCGGCGTAGATCAGCCCATAACGGCTGACATCGAGGGGGCGCGACAGGATGTGCGAGGACATGTCGGCGACCAGCGGCACGTTTCCGGTATCGGGAATCCACTGGAATTCCACACCGCCTATGGTTTCGTTGGAGGTGTAATGCACGTACGCCGCCCCGGGATCGAGCTTCCAGTCGGCCTGCGGCGGCGCATATGAGAAATTCGCGCCCTCGGAACTCGCCGCGATGTTCACCTTGCAGTATTTTTTCGCCTCGCTGATTGCCTTTTTTGACCACTGCCCGGTATTGACGTAATCGGCGCCGGTCTTGCCGCGCAGCAGGTTCATCGGCACCACGGCGAACTGTCCGGCCGCGCCGCCCTGCAGGAACAGCACCTTGTAATGGGACGGAATGGCCAGCAGCTCGCGCAGGTCAGCCTCGGCTTCGGCATGGATGGCGATGAACTCCTTGCCGCGATGGCTCATTTCCATCACCGACATGCCGCTGCCGTGCCAGTCGAGCATTTCTTCGGCCGCCTGCCTGAGAACCGGTTCCGGCAACACCGCCGGACCCGCACTGAAATTGAATACCCGTGCCAAGTTAGCCCCTTAGAAAATGAAGCGGATCAGCAGAATGCCGGCAGGCGGCCATGCGCGATGCCGTATTGCACAATATTAACCACCGCACGGCCCGTCTTTACTCGTCCTCGTCGGTTTCGACGACACGCTCGAGCCCGGCCAGTTTTTCCCCGTCGTCGAGATTGATGAGCCTGACGCCCTGCGTGGAACGGCCCATGTCGCGAATTTCGGAAACGCGGGTGCGAATCAGCACCCCGCCGGTGGTGATCAGCACCAGTTCGTCTTCCTTGTTGACCAGGCGCGCCGCCAGCAGCGGGCCATTGCGCTCGCTGCACTGGATCGCGATCATGCCCTGCGTGCCGCGGCCATGGCGGGTGTATTCCGTGATCGGCGTACGCTTGCCATAACCGTTCTCGGTCGCGGTCAGCACCGAAAGCTTCTCGTCGCTCGCGGTCAGCAGCGAGATCACGTGCTGTCCCTTCGCCAGCTTCATGCCGCGCACGCCCGCCGCCGCACGGCCCATGGCGCGCACCTCGTCTTCCGCAAAGCGCACCGCCTTGCCGCCGTCGGAGAACAGCATGATGTCCTGCTTGCCGTCGGTCAGCGCCACGCCGATCAGGTAATCACCGTCGTCGAGGTTGACCGCGATGATGCCCTTGGACATCGGCCGCGAAAATGCCGACAGCGCCGTCTTCTTGACGGTGCCGTTGGCGGTGCACATGAACACGAAATGGTTCTCGTCGAATTCCTTGACCGGCAGGATGGCGGTGATCTTCTCGTGCTCCATCAACGGCACCAGGTTGATGATGGGCCGGCCGCGCGAAGCGCGGCTGCCCTGCGGCACTTCGTAGACCTTGATCCAGTAGACGCGCCCGCGGTTGGAAAAGCACAGGATGTAATCGTGGGTGTTGGCGATGAACAGCTTTTCGACGAAATCGTCTTCCTTGGTCGTGGTTGCCTGCTTGCCGCGCCCGCCGCGCTTCTGCGCGCGGTAATCGGCGACTGGCTGCGACTTCATGTAGCCGCCATGCGACAGCGTCACCACCACGTCCTCGGGCGCGATCAGGTCCTCGGTGCTCAGGTCCTGGGTGTGCGTCACGATTTCGCTGCGGCGCTCGTCGCCGTACTGCTTCCTGATTTCGGATAGCTCGTGGGAAATGATCTTGGTGACGCGCGCGGGCTTGGCCAGGATGTCGATCAGGTCGACGATCTTGTCCATCGTTTCCTTGTACTCGGCCAGTATCTTGTCCTGCTCCAGGGCAGTCAGGCGCTGCAGCCTGAGTTCCAGGATCTGCTGCGCCTGGACATCCGAAAGCCGGTATCCCTTCTTGTGCAGACCGAACTCGGCAGACAGCCCCGCCGGGCGCGCGGCATCGCCGTCGGCGCGCGCCAGCATCTCCTCGACCAGCCTGGAGCGCCAGAAGCGCGCCATCAGCTCGACCTTGGCGTCGGCCGGCGTCGGCGCGGCCTTGATCAGCGCGATGACATCGTCGACGTTGGAGAGCGCCACCGCCAGGCCTTCCAGGATATGGCCGCGTTCGCGCGCTTTCTTGAGTTCGTACACGGTGCGCCGCGTCACCACCTCGCGGCGATGGCGCAGGAAGGCGTCCAGGAACTGCTTCAGGTTGAGCAGCCGCGGCTGGCCGTCGACGAGCGCGACCATGTTCATGCCGAAACTGTCCTGCATCTGCGTTTCTTTCCACAGATTGTTGAGGACGATTTCCGGCACTTCGCCGCGCTTCAGTTCGATCACCGCGCGCATTCCGGACTTGTCTGACTCGTCGCGAATGTCGGCGATACCTTCGAGCTTCTTGTCGCGCACCAGTTCGCCGATTTTCATCAGCAGGTTGGCCTTGTTGACCTGGTACGGCAGTTCGTCAATGATGATGGATACGCGGCCGCCTTTCTCCGCTTCTTCGAAATGGGTGCGCGCGCGCATCACCACCCGGCCGCGGCCGGTGCGGTATCCCTCCTTGACGCCGGATACTCCGTAAATGATGCCGCGCGTCGGGAAGTCTGGCGCCGGCACGATTTCGATCAGCTCGTCTATGCTGATTTCCGGATTCTTGAGCAGCGCCTGGCAGGCATCGACCACTTCGGAGAGGTTGTGCGGCGGGATGTTGGTGGCCATGCCGACCGCGATGCCCGAGGAGCCGTTGATGAGCAGGTTCGGCACCTTGGTAGGCAGCGTGACCGGCTCCTGTTCCTTGCCGTCGTAGTTCGGCACGAAATCGACGGTTTCCATGTCGATGTCGGCCAGCATCTCGGAGGTAATCCGGTCAAGCCGGCACTCGGTGTAGCGGTAGGCCGCCGCAGAGTCGCCGTCAACCGAACCGAAGTTGCCCTGGCCGTCGATCAGCATGTAGCGCATGGAAAAATCCTGCGCCATGCGCACCAGCGCCTCGTAGGTCGCAGAGTCGCCGTGCGGATGGTACTTGCCTAGCACGTCACCCACCACCCGCGCACATTTCACATAGGGCCGGTTCCAGACGTTGTTGGATTCGTGCATGGCGAACAGGATGCGGCGGTGCACCGGCTTGAGGCCGTCGCGCACATCGGGCAGCGCCCGTCCGACGATCACGCTCATCGCGTAATCGAGATAGGAGCGGCGCATCTCTTCTTCGAGGCTGACCGGCAGGGTTTCTTTGGCGAATTGATCCATGGAGGAGAGTCAGATTTTCTGCGGAAATACCGCTGCTGTTACGAGTGCATAAAACTAGTAATTCTAGCACGCGAAGCGATGCATCGTCATTGCGACGGCCACCAACGTCAGAGCCATGTGCATGCCGCAATATTGCAGGAAGCGCATCCGGTTTTGTCGCCTCGGTTTGATTGCCCCTTTGCCAGCATGTCCATCGCATGCATGCCGCAGGCATGGAGAGGTTGCGGGCGGAACCGGCGCCAGGAAATCTGGCGAAAATGCCGTCGCCGGGACCGAGTCCCGCCCGGCCCTGACGACCCGCCCTGTCCATGCGCGGGGGGCTCCGGGAGGCCGCCCGGAAAACCGCGAAAACGCGCGTATTGCCGCGATTCCGCATCCCGGACGCCCTGGTGTTTTATTTTAGCAACAAGACACTATGCTTTTTTCCTCAAAATCATGTTATGATTTCAGCATGTTTGCTTTGAAATCACCATTGTGATATTAAGTAAACCTAAGGGAGATTCAATTTTTTAGGCTGTCGGCACTCCGGCGGATCCCTAACTTGTCATCGAAAACAGGAGGATCAAAAATCATGAGTTCAGCACTTCGGATTACCATAGCAAGCGTTGCTGCAGCAGTCGTGCTTCTGCCTGCAGCCGCTTCGGCGCAGGATGCCAAAAATCAGGGTTACCTCACAGCCCAGGACGGTATCGTCAGGGCCCCCGGCGCCGGTGTGTGCGTTCGCACCAGTGACTGGACGCCCGCCCGCGCGGTAGCCGAATGCGATCCGGATCTGGTGAAGAAGCCGGCGCCGAAAGCCGCACCCGCACCGGCACCGAAAGCTGCCCCCGCACCGGCACCCAAGCCCGAAGCCAAGCCCAAGCCCAAGAAGCCGACGATGCTCAACATCGAAGAGAAGATCGAGTTGCAGGGCATGCCTTTCGGCAAGGCTGAAATGACCACCGACAACAAGGCTGAACTGGACAAGTTCTTCGCTGGCCTGCAAAAAGCCACCAAGGCCCGCGGTCCGGTGACCTTCGGCGCCATCGTCGTGACCGGTCACACCGACCGCATCGGCAGCCTGAAATACAACATGGGCCTGTCCGAGCGCCGCGCCGTAGTCGTCAAAGACTACATCGTCGCCAAGGGCATCGACCAGAAACTGATCTTCTGGGAAGGCAAAGGTCCGAAGCAGCCGATCCCGGTGACCAAGTTCTGCGACAACAAGATGAAGCGCAAGCAGCTCATCGAGTGTCTGGCCCCGAACCGCCGCGTGACCGTCGAAGCTGTCGGCCGTGCGCAGTCCCTGGCCAAGCCGAAGCCCGCCGCCAAGCCGGCTGCCAAGAAGCCTGCCGCCAAGCGCTAATTCTTCAGGCACAGTTGTTCAAAAGCCCTGCTTCGGCAGGGCTTTTTTTTGGTATCTTCTTCCGATGTCAGAACACCCGCAAACTGCCGATTGCATCATCGATGCGCGCTGGGTCATCCCGGCAGACCAGCCGGGCGTCCTGAAGGATCATGCCGTCGTCGTCGCCGGCGGCAACATTATCGACATCCTGCCCAGCCAAGAGGCACTGCGCCTGTATCAGGCCACGCAGCATTTCTCCCTGCCCGGGCAGGCCCTGATTCCCGGGCTCATCAACCTGCATACCCATGCCGCCATGACCCTCATGCGCGGACTGGCCGATGACAGGCCCCTCATGGACTGGCTGCAGCACCACATCTGGCCGGTTGAAAACCGGCTGGTGTCAGCCGAGTTCGTGCATGACGGCGCCCTGCTCGCCTGTGCCGAAATGCTGCGCGGGGGGGTGACCTGCTTCAACGACATGTATTTCTTCCCGGAATCCACCGCACAGGCCGCGCTGCAGGCGCAGATGCGCGCCGCCATCGGCATCATAGCGGTTGAATTCCCCTCTCCCTACGCCAGTGACGCCGTGGATTACCTCAACAAGGGTCTCGCCATGCGTGACCGCCTGCGTGAAGAGCCGCTGCTGTCATTCTGCATCGCGCCGCACGCCCCGTTCACGGTGAGCGACACCACCTTCGAGCGGGTGGCCGTGTATGCCGGCGAACTCGACGTGCCGGTCCATATCCACCTGCATGAAACCCTGGAAGAAATCAGCAGCAGTCTCGCCACGCATCAGATGCGCCCCCTCAGGCGCCTGCAGAAACTCGGCCTGCTGGGTCCCGGACTGATCGCCGTTCACGCCATACATCTGACAGCAGACGAAATCGCCCTGCTCGCCGAGCACGGCTGCAACGTGGCGCATTGCCCGTCCTCGAATCTCAAGCTTGGCAGCGGCATAGCGCCGGCGGCGCAGCTCAGCCGCAGCGGCGTCAATCTCGGCCTCGGAACGGACGGCGCCGCCAGCAACAACCGCCTGGATCTGTTCGCCGAAATGCGCCATGCCGCCCTGCTTGCCAAAGGCAGCAGCGGCAACCCCGCCGCCCTGCCGGCACAAACCGTGCTGCAAATGGCCACGCTCAACGCTGCGCGCGCGCTGGGCCTGGAAAAGCGCATCGGATCGCTGACCGTGGGCAAGCACGCCGACATCACGGCAGTGAACCTGGCCGCGCCGGAACTGTCTCCCTGTTACGATCCGCTGTCGCACCTGGTTTATGCCGCCGGACGCGAGCACGTGAGCCACGTCTGGGTCGGCGGCGAACTGCTGGTGAAGGATGGCAGGCTGACCCGCATTGATGCCGCCGAAATCACCGCAAAAGCAAACCACTGGAAAGATAAAATCAGCGCCAGATGACAACCAACGCCGATCCGCTCGAGCTTGAAAAATTCAGCCAGCTTGCGCACCGCTGGTGGGATCCGACGAGCGAATTCAAGCCGCTGCACGAAATCAACCCGCTGCGGCTCGACCATATCGACCGCCTAGCCGGCCTTGAGGGCAAAGCCGTGCTGGATGTCGGCTGCGGCGGCGGCATTCTGGCCGAAAGCATGGCGGCGCGCGGCGCGCAGGTGACGGGCATAGACCTGGCGGAAAAGCCGCTCGGCGTTGCGCGTCTGCACCTGCTGGAATCCGGCCGCAAGGTCGATTACCGCATGATCTCCGCCGAGCAGCTTGCGCAGGAAGCGCCGCACAGTTTCGATATCGTCACCTGCATGGAAATGCTGGAGCATGTCCCGGATCCGGCCTCCACGGTCGCCGCCTGTGCGACGCTCGTCAAACCCGGCGGCCATGTATTTTTTGCCACCCTCAACCGCAACCCCAAATCGTACGCATTCGCAATCATCGGCGCCGAGTACGTGCTCAAGCTGCTGCCGCGCGGCACCCATGAATACGCGAAATTCATCAAGCCTTCCGAACTTGCGGCCATGTGCCGCGCGGCGGCGCTTAACGTCGGTGACATCACGGGCATGACCTACAATCCGTTCACCAGAACCTACGCGCTGGGCAGGGATACCACCGTCAATTACGTAATGCATGCGACCGCAGGCAGCGAACGGTGACAGCATCTTCTGCGACAGCCCGCAATTCACTTCGTCTCTCGCACAAATGATCAAAGCCGTTCTCTTCGACCTTGATGGCACGTTCGCCGACACGGCGCCCGATCTCGGCTACGCGCTGAACCGCATGCGCGCGGAACGCGGCATGCCGCCCCTGCCCATAGAGGCCATGCGTCCGGTCACGTCGCTGGGCGCGCGCGGACTGCTCGGCGTCGGCTTCAACATCACGCCGGAACACCCCGGCTATGACGGCATGCGTGACGAGTTTTTGCATCTTTACGAGCAGAACCTGTGTCGCAGCACTTCCCTGTTTCCCGGCACGTCCGAACTGATTGATGCCATCGAGGCCCGCGACTTGCGCTGGGGCATAGTCACCAACAAGGCCGAGCGCTTTGCCAGGCCCCTGCTTGAGCAGCTGCGCTTTGCCCATCGCGCGGCCTGCATCATCGGCGGCGACACCACCGGCAAAACCAAACCTCACCCGGAACCGCTACTTGCCGCTTGCCGCGTCATCGCAATTTCCCCGCAGTCGTGCGTTTATGTCGGCGACGACCGGCGAGATATTGAAGCCGGCCGCGCTGCCGGCATGAAGACCGTCGCCGTGCGCTACGGCTATCTCAATGGCAGTTCTCCCGATACCTGGGAGGCGGACGTCATCATCGACAGGCCGCAGGACCTCCTGCAGCACCTGTAGCCGGCCACGCGCACGGCACCACCTTGATTTCCCGCATCTTGCCCGCATATGGGATAATGTGTTTGTTGTAATTCCCTTTTTCCGGCTGGCAGTTCAATGCTGACGGTCAACGGGGGCGACATGGCTTCGACGTGGGTAGCGAAGCAGTGCAGGGCATGCCAAGGTCCAGTCACCTTGTTAAACAGCTGGAAAATGACACTCGCCAACGACGAGCGTTACGCTCTAGCCGCCTAATACCGGCTGGACTCTGCACCAGCTTGCTCATGGGCTGGGTCGGGTAACACCGATTGCAGAGTCATATACATGAGATCGTGCCGCCCAGGGTCACTTTGGAACGGCACTAAATCGTAGGTGACTCGCGAGTGATGAGCCTGTCGGTCGGCGCTTCACAAGCTAAATTCAGTCGACCTGACTAAGCATGTAGGCCTGTCTGTAGAGGACTTGCGGACGCGGGTTCGATTCCCGCCGCCTCCACCAATCCGGGCGGTCACCCAGACCACCCAAAACCACTCCAAGCCCCGGATTCGTCTGGGGTTTTTCTTTTTTCTGCTTCCGGCTCGTTTGGTCTCCAGTGGTCTGGAAAAGGCCTGATTTGGACACCATTTGGGCACAATTTGGTCACAAGCTTCCGCTTATTTTTTGAGCGGTTGTTCAAAGCGGGGAAGCGGCCATGAAAGGCTTCTCCGGGCCACCCGCCGATTGCATGGCAACCATCTACGATTACGGCAACGGGCTGGTCGAGGGCTCCTGGCACTCGATCAGGGATGTGGTGCGGCAGCAGCCCAAGGAAAAGGCCAAACGGGGAGAAAGCGGGAACCGGGAGCAAAACGAGCTATTCGCCATCCGCAGGGCACGCACCAAGGTCAGACGGCTGGTTCTGACGCTGCGCCCTACTTCGCTCGGCACCACGACATTCCGCGAGAACGTCACCGATCCCGAGGCAGCATGGCGGACGATGGATAAGTTTGTCCGTTTCGTCCATCGTCGCTACCCAAACGACAAGTTTGTTGCGGTGCCTGAGCTGCAAAAGCGTGGGGCGTTTCACTTCCATTTTCCGATCTCGGGCTGGATGCCCAAGGAAAAGCTGCGCTACTACCATGACTGCTGGCGCAAGGCGTCGCGGAAATATGGTGGCACGTTCAACGTAAGCTGGCGGCGTCAGCATGGCGTTTCCGACTCCGAGAACGCGGTACGCATATGCAACTATCTGTCCAAATACATGAGCAAGCAGCTCGGGCAGACACCGC
>JAESFZ010000298.1_pt1 | contig 28452 bp, 20 predicted proteins | sample 9269561 | NCBI WGS metagenome assembly JAESFZ01 (sample SAMN14515552, study PRJNA621657) | algae metagenome | isolation source: Tildeniella nuda ZEHNDER 1965/U140 and co-occurring heterotrophs from wet... | place: Switzerland: Stansstaad, Zurih | collected 1965-01-01
ATGGATGCCATCGGGCGCCTGGGCGAAAACGCCGATCTCGCGCACATCCTCGCGCGCCATGAACTCGGCGTACAGAAAACCGGGGCCCGAGAGTTCGCCGCGCACGAAGCGCTCGACCATGCCCGGATCGGAGCTGAACAGCGGCAACGGGTCGGACCACGAGCGCTTGGCGCGGTTGATGACGCGGGAGGTAGCGTCGGCACTTTTCTGCGCCTGGATGCAGCGGTCCATGAAGACCTTGCGGCCTTCCGGAGTCGAGATGAGATCCACGGTTTCGGTGAAGGCGGCATCGTCTTTCAGGTAGCCGTCCTCGCGCAGGCGCAGCACGATGTCGAGCATGGAGCTGCGCGTGATGTGTTCGATCATGTAGGCCATGTCGCCACCCTCGAAGTCGTTCATCGACTTCTGGATCCACGCCATGTTCTCCTCATGGCTGAGCCCTTCGGGCGCACGCGGCATGTCGTTGAACAGGGCGCGCAACACCCTCACCGTATCCAGATCACTGGCCATTCATCCTCCGTCGTTGGCATCGCTGCCGGCGTGGGGTGACTACAAAGCCCAGGCCGGCCTGACGGGCAGGATAGGCGTTTTTGGCCTTTTGCCTGACATCCACCGGGCGCGGAGCGTGATTTTTGCTGCCGATGGCACGGTTTTCCGAGCAGCGGTTCAGGCGCGCCGTGCGCGCTGCGTGCCGACGACCACCAGGGCCACCAGCATGACGAGCACACCCACCAGCTGGCTGGGGCTGAGCGCGCGGCCGTACACCAGCCACTCCACCGCCACGGCGGAGGCCGGGTAGACGAACTGCAGCACGGCCACCCGCCCCGCCGTGAGCCGCGTCACGCCCGCGTACAGCACCACATAGGCCAGGCCGGTGTGGAGGACGCCCAGCCCGGCCAGCCAGGCCCAGGCGGGGCCCGCGGGCGGCCAGCCGTGCACGAAGGGCCACCAGGCCAGCACCACCGCGCCCACGGCGCACTGCCACCACGCCAGCGCCAGCGGGCTAACGCCGCGCGCGCGGTTGGCGATGAGCGTGACAGCCGCATAGCCCACAGAATTGAGCAGCGCCAGCGCAATGCCCCAGAGGTAGCTGGCGGACCATCCCGCACCGGTGAGCGCCCCGTCGACCCAGCCCGACGCCAGCGCGAGACCCACGAGGCAGGCCAGCGTGGCCACCGCCTGGGCACGGGTGATGCGCTCCTTCCACCACCAGGCGCCAAAGGCCATCACCAGGAAAGGCTGCACATGCACGACGACGGTGGCCACGCCGATGGACGTGCGTTCGATGGCTTCAAAGAACATCACCCAGTTGATGACGGCCAGCACGCCTGCGCTCACGGCGGCGAGACGCGCCTTGCCGCTGAGCCGGAGCTCGCCCCAGCGCCGCGTGATGGCGAACCAGAGGGTGAGCGCCAGCAGGCCGAACGCGCAGCGGAACCACACCGCCGTGAGCGGGTTCTGCCCCGCCTCTTCCAGAAAGATGCCCAGCGTGCCGAGCATCAAGCCGCCGGCCACCATCAGCCACATGCCGCCACGCTCGCGCGCGGCATGGGTGTCGGAAACGGCGGTGGCAGGCAGCGAGGCAGACGAAGAGTTCATGCGCCGATGGTCGGCTGGCGCGGGCACGCTGTACAGCGGATAAATAGAATCCAATGCATTCGATTAACGAATAATGGAACACGCATGACCCACACCGACCTGCAACTGGACTGGCTGCGCGCTTTCGTGGCGGTGGTGGACGGCGGCTCGCTGTCGGCGGCCGCGCTCCTGGTGCACCGCTCGCAGCCGGCGGTGAGCATGCAGATCCGCAAACTGGAAGACGCGGTGGGCCGCGCGGTGTTGCTGCGCGGGCCGCGCCACATGGAGCTCACGCCCACGGGCACCGAACTGCTGGGCTACGCACGGCGCATGCTCGCCCTGCACACCGAAACCCTGGAAGCATTGCACGGCCCCGTGCTCAGCGGCCGGGTGCGGCTGGGCGTGCCGGACGACTACGCCGTGAGTTATCTCTCGCCCGTGTTGCGCAGCTACGCGGCGCGGCACGCCGGGGTGGAGATCGAACTGGACTGCGAGCAGTCCACCTCGCTCATCCCGAAAGTGCAGCGTGGCGAGATCGACCTCGCGCTGATTTCGCGCGACAAGGCCACGCGCGGCACGCTGCTGTTCCAGGAGCCCCTGGTGTGGGTGGGCGCGCCGCAGTTCGAGGTGTGGCGGCGAGACCCGCTGCCGATCGCGGTGTACGAACCCACCAGCCTGGCACGCCGCTCGGCCATCGCCACGCTCACCAAGCAACGCCGCGCGTACCGCGTGGTCTACAACAGCTCAAGCCTCGCAGGGCAGCTGGCGGCGGTGGAGAGCGGGCTGGCGCTGGCGGTGCTCACGCGCTGCAGCGCGCCAGCACACCTGTCCATCCTTGGCGAGAAACAGGGCCTGCCGGCCCTGGATTTCATGGATGTGGCGCTCTACCGGAGCCAGGCCTCGCGCCACCTGCCCGCGGTGGACGCGCTGTTCGAACAGATGATCCAGACGCTCAGTGTGAAGGCACCAAGAAGTCCTGGCTGATGCGGCCACCCAGTTCGTTCACGCGGTCAAGGAACTGCGTGAGGAAAGCGTGCAGGCCGGTCGAGAGGATCTCGTCGATGCGCGCGTACTGCAGATCGGCCTTGAGCTTGCCGGCGCGGCGCAGCGTCTCGCCCGAATGGTCGTTGGAGACCACGGTGAGGTTGTTCACCACCTCGTTCAGGCTGGCGGCCAGGCTGCGCGGCATGTCGGCGCGCAGGATCAGCAGCTCGGCCACGCGCTCGGGCGTGATGACGTCGCGGTACACCTTGCGGTAGACCTCGAAGCCGCTCACGCTGCGCAGGATTGCGCTCCAGTGATAGAAGTCGTATTCCTGATCGAGCTCGCTCGCGGCGCCGAAGAAGTCGCTGTGCACCGCGTGGAACTTCACGTCCAGCAGGCGCGCGGTGTTGTCGGCGCGTTCCAGGAAGGTGCCCATGCGGTAGAAGTGGAAGGCTTCGTCCTGCAGCATGGTGCCGATGGCCACGCCGCGCGAGAGGTGCGAGCGGAACTTGACCCACTCGAAGAACTCGCCCGGGTCGCGCTCGAAGTTCTTGCTCTTGAGCATGCGGTTGAGTTCAAGCCAGGTCTGGTTCTGCGTTTCCCAGAACTCGGTGGTGAGCGCGCCGCGCACGGCGCGTGCGTTCTCCCTTGCGGCCTTGAGGCACGAGAAGATGCTCGACGGGTTGGCCTCGTCGCGCACCATGAAATCGAGCACGTTGCGCGGCGTGATGGCGTTGCCGTACTTCTGCGTATAGGTGTACATGAGCTCGCTGATGGTCAGCAGCCCTTCCCAGCCCACCTGGGCCACGGCGGCGGACTGCGGCAGCAGCGAGGTCTGGTAGTTCACGTCCAGCATGCGGGCGGTGTTCTCCGCGCGCTCGGTGTAGCGGGACATCCAGAAAAGGTGGTCGGCGGTTCGTGACAGCATGGTCTTGTCCCTCAGTCTTCCAGAATCCAGGTGTCCTTGGTCCCGCCACCCTGCGACGAGTTGACGACCAGCGAACCTTCCTTGAGCGCCACGCGGGTGAGGCCACCGGGCACCATCTGCACTTCCTTGCCGCTGAGCACGAAGGGGCGAAGGTCGATGTGGCGCGGGGCCACGCCGCTCTGCACATAGGTGGGGCAGGTGGAGAGCGAGAGCGTGGGCTGCGCGATGTAGCCCTCGGGCTTGGCGGCCACGGCCTTGCGGAACTCCTCGATCTCGGCGTTGGTGGATGCCGGACCGACCAGCATGCCGTAGCCCCCGGCACCGTGCACCTCCTTCACGACCAGGTCCTTCATGTTGGCCATCATGTACTTCAGGTCTTCGGGCTCGCGGCCCATGAAGGTCGGCACGTTGTTCAGGATCGGCTTCTGCCCGAGATAGAACTCGATCATCTTGGGCACGTAGGGGTAGATCGACTTGTCGTCTGCCACGCCGGTGCCGACCGCATTGCAGATGGCCACGTTGCCGCTGCGGTACACGCTCAGCAGGCCTTCGCAGCCCAGGGTGGAGGTGGGGCGGAACACCGAAGGGTCGAGGAAATCGTCGTCCACGCGGCGGTAGATCACGTCCACCCGCTTGGGGCCGCGCGTGGTGCGCATGTAGACGAAGTTGTCCTTCACGAACAAATCCTGCCCTTCGACCAGCTCGATGCCCATCTGCTGCGCCAGGAACGCGTGTTCGAAGTACGCGCTGTTGTACATGCCGGGCGTGAGCACCACCACGGTGGGTTCGGCGGTGGTGGCGGGGCTGCTGGCGCGCAGGGTTTCGAGCAGCAGGTCGGGGTAGTGGGCGACCGGCGCCACGCGGTTCTCGCCGAAGAGTTCGGGGAAGAGCCGCATCATCATCTTGCGGTCTTCCAGCATGTAGCTCACGCCGCTGGGCACGCGCAGGTTGTCTTCGAGCACGTAGTACTCGCCCACGCCGTCGGCGTTCGGGGCGCGCACGATGTCGATGCCGGAGATGTGCGAGTAGATGTTGTGCGGCACGTCCACACCCATCATCTCGGGGCGGAACTGCGCGTTCTGGAAGATCTGGTCGGCCGGAATGAGGCCCGCCTTGATGATTTCCTGGTCGTGGTACACGTCGTGGATGAAGCGGTTGAGCGCGGTCACGCGCTGCACCAGGCCCTCTTCCATGCTGCGCCACTCATCGGCGGGAATGATGCGGGGAATCAGGTCGAAGGGGATGAGGCGCTCGGTGCCGGAGCCGTCCTCGTCCTTGGCGCCGTACACCGCGAAGGTGATGCCAACGCGGCGGAAGATCATTTCCGCCTCCTCCCGCCGTGCCGCCATCACGTCTTCGGGCTGCTGGGCGAGCCAGCGCGCGTAGTTCTGGTAATGGGCCCGTACCTCGCTGGGCGAGGCATTCATTTCGTCGAACATCGGTCTGCTCATGGGCTGTTTTCTCCTGCGGACAGCATAGCAAGGACCGGGCCAGGGTTTGCGAGCATGGGACAAACCTGGGCAGAAAAAACCCTGCCCCCTGGGAGCCCCTTCCCCGGGACAAACTATCCAGGGCAGGGATCAGACCACCTTGCCCAGGGCGCGCAACAGCTTCTCCGGCGTGATGGGCTGGGAATGCACATGGGCCTCGAAGGGGGAGATCGCGTCGTTGATCGCGTTCATCACCGCGGCGGGAGCCCCGGCCGTGCCCGCCTCGCCCGCTCCTTTGGCGCCCAGTTTCGAGCTGCGTGTGGGCGTCATGACGTGCGCCACCTCGATGTCGGGCATTTCTGCCGACATGGGCACGAGATAGTCCGCCATGTTGGCGTTGAGCATCAGACCGGCGTCGTCGTAGAGGCACTCCTCATACAGGGCGCCTCCGATGCCCTGCACGATGGCGCCGCGCATCTGCTCGTCCACCAGCATGGGGTTGAGCACGCGGCCGCAATCCTCCACCGCCCAGTGCTTGAGCAGGCGCACGAAGCCGGTTTCGGGGTCGACCTCGACGTACGATGCCTGCACGCCGTTGGTGAAGATGAAGGGGTAATCGCGTTGCGCGTAGTGGCGCGTGACCATGAGCTCGGGCGTGAAGGCGGGCGGCAGGGTGTCGGAGCGGAAATAGGCGATGCGGCCAAGTTCGCCCAGGGGCAGCAGCTCTTCGCCGCTGCCCGCGTCCACCACGCGGTCGCGGCGCAACGCCAGCGTGGCGGCGTCGCGCTGGAGGATCACGGCCGCCACCTTGAGGATGTTCTCGCGCAGCGCCTGGCCCGCGAGCAGCACCGCCTCGCCACCGATGCCTGCACCGCGCGAAGCCCAGGTACCCCCACCATAAGGCGTCACATCGGTATCGCCGGTGATCACCTTCACCCTGGTGATGTCCACGCCCACGGCGTCGGCGGCAATCTGGCGGTAGATCCCCTCCGTGCCCTGGCCCTGCTCTCCCACACCCACCAGCACGGTGATGTCACCCTCAGGGTCCAGCCGCACCGTCGCGCCGTCCTGTGAGGCAATGCGCGCGCCGCCCACACCATAGAAAGCGGCGCCGGGATTGGTGAGCTCGATCACCGTCGCAAAGCCGATGCCGCGATGGATGCCCTGCTTGCGCAGCGCGGCCTGCTCGGCCCGCAAGGCGTCGTAATTCATGAGCTCGCGCAGCTTCTTCAGGCATGCCTCATGCGACAGCACCTCAAGCTTGATGCCCGAGGCGCCGGTGGCCGGGTAGGCATCGTCGGGAATCACGTTCCTGGCGCGGATCTCCAGCGGGTCCATGCCGATCTTCTGCGCAGCCAGGTCGACCAGCGCCTCCGTCACCGCGCAGGCAATGGGGTGTCCAACGCCCCGGTATTGGCAGGTCGGTGTCTTGTTCTGGAACACCACATTGAGTCGGGCGCGGTAATGCTTGTGCTTGTAGGGGCCACCGACGAGGTTGACCACCTGATTGCCCTCGATCGCGCTGGTGCGCGGAAACATGGAATACGGCCCGATGCCGGTGAGATCGTCCATGTCGAAGCCCAGGATCTCGCCGTCCCTGTTGACTGCGATGCGGGCCTTGATGAGGTGATGGCGCGCGTGGATGTCGCTGGTGAAGCTCTCCAGGCGATCGGCCACGAACTTCACCGGGCGACCGAGCAGGATGGACAGGGCCACGGTGGCGAAGTCGTCGGGGTAGGCGTGCACCTTGATGCCGAATGAGCCGCCAACGTCCTTGCAGACCACGCGGATGGCGCTCGCGGGCAGGTCGAACTGGCGCCCATACAGGTCCTGCATCATGTGCGGCGCCTGGAAGGAGTGGTACACGGTCAGCCGCTGCTCGGCAGGATTCCAATGCGCGATCTGCGCACGCGGCTCCAGCGTCACGCCGGTGTGACGGCCGAATTCCAGGGTGGCGCTGGCCACCACGTCGGCCCCGGCAAACACCTTGTCCACCTCACCCACGTCCAGGCTGCGCGTGAAGCACAGGTTGTCGCCCAGTTCGTCGTGAATCAGCGTCGCGCCCTCGTCGAGCGCACGCTCCATGTCGGTGGCCAGCGGCAGCTCCTCCCATTCCACCACGATGTGCTGCAGCGCATCCTCCGCCTGCGCACGCGTCTCCGCCACCACGGCCACCACAGGTTCACCCTGCCAGCAGGCGCGATCAACCGCGAGCGCGTGTTGCGGCGCCGACTTCATGCCCGCCAGGTGGCCCAGCACCGCCACCCAGGGCTTGCACACCTTAGCGATGTCGTGGCCGTCGGCCACCATCAGCACCCCCGGCATGGCACGCGCGGCATCGCCGTGCACCGCCTTGATGCGCATGTGCGCCACCGGACTGCGCCAGAACACCACGTGCGCAAGGCGCGGCAGTTCGATGTCGTCGATGTACTGGCCCCGCCCCTGCGTAAGGCGCTCGATGCCACCGCGCGGCACAGGCGATCCGATGTAGCGCTGGTCCTCGGTGACCGGGGCGATCGGCGTGGGCTGCTCCACACCGGGTTCAAGGTTGACGGTGTCCCGCTTCATTGCGCACCCTCCTTGCGTTGGCGCAACACGTCGCAAATCGCGTCCACGATGGCGTGGTACCCGGTGCAGCGGCAGTAGTTGCCGGAGATCCAGTCGCGCACTTCTGCGCGCGTCGCGTCGGGGCGCGTGTCCAGGAGCTCCCGGGCAGCCATCAACATGCCCGACGTGCAGAAGCCGCACTGCAGCGCATTGCGCGCGATGAACGCCTGTTGCAGGTCACGGATCACGCCACTCTGGCTCACGCCTTCGATCGTCTGTACCTCGCCACCATCGGCCTGCACCGCCAGCGTCAGACAGCCGCGAACGATCTGCCCGTTGAGCTCCACGGTGCAAGCCCCGCAGACGCCGTGTTCGCAACCGAGATGGCTGCCTTTGAGGCCCATGTCATCGCGCAGGAAATCCACCAGGTGGGTGCGCGGCTCGACGGAACAGCGGCGCGTCTGGCCATTGACGGTGACGTGGAGTGGAAACAGCTCTGCCATGAATGGGTCTCTCTCTTGTGTCAGTGGCTTGCCGAGGCCAGCAGGCGCTGGAGCAGCACGCCAGCCATGTGGCGCTTGGTCGCGGAGGAGTTGGTGAGGTCTGGCAAGGGATCGATCTCCTCGCGCAGTGCGGCCACCGCGCGGGCCAGCGTGGCCTCGTCGGCGACCTGGCCGTCGAGCACGCCCTCGGCCTGGCGCGCACGCCAGGGCGTGGTGCCCACACCCATGAAAGCCAGCCGAGGCGCGCGCAGCACACCGCCCTGTCGGTGGATCGAAGCAGCCAGGCCGACGATGGCGTAGTCGCCGTGACGGCGGGCGAGTTGAGACATGCCTTGCCACTGGTCCGGTGCGGCCACGGGAATCTCGCTGGCAGTGATGATTTCGTCAGGTCGCAGCGCAGTGGCGTAGAGCCCGGTGAAGAATTCATCAACAGGAATGCGGCGCTCGCCGGCCGGCCCTTGCACGATCACGGTGCCGCCCAGCGCCAGCAGGCATGCCGGCCACTCGGCGGCCGGGTCGGCGTACGCAATGGAGCCTCCCCATGTGCCACGGTTGCGGATGGCACGGTGCGCGATGTGCGGGGCGGCCTGCGCAAGCAGTGGCGCAACGCGCGCCACCAGCGGGCTTTCTTCAATCTGCGCGTGCGTGGCGAGGGCACCGATGCGCAGCATGTTGCCGCGTTGCTCGATGCCTCGCAGGGCTCCAATGCCGGTGATGTCAATCACCAGCGCGGGCTCGGAAAGCCGCATGTTCAGCGTGGCCATCAACGTCTGCCCGCCCGCAAGCACACGGGCGTCGTCGCCATGGGTCTGGAGAAGGTCGAACACCTGGGTGATCGAATCCACCTTGATGTAGTCGAATGCAGCGGCCTTCAATGCGGTCTCCTCAGGCAAACAAAAGGGAGGCGATCCACACGCCGAAGCCGGTGGACAGGGCGCCGAGCGCGAACCACAGCACGCGAATGTTCTCACCCGTTGCGGCAACAGGCGCCGCCGCAGCGGGCATGCTGCGCGAGGTCACAGCAGCCGGGGCGGTTGGGGCTGCAGGCACTGCGGCATCGGGTGCAGGTGACATCTCGGTCGCTGTTGCGACAGACGGGTTTTCACGCGGCGCCAGCTCCGCCTGCAGGGCCGCAAAGAACTGATCGGCCATCTGCTTGGCCGCAGCGTCGATCATGCGGCCGCCCACCTGGCCCAGCTTGCCACCGACGGAGGCCTGTGCCGTGTAGCGCAGGCGCGTGCCCGCGCCCTCGTCGCTCAGCGATACGCTGGAGTTCCCCTTCGCCATGCCCGCCGCACCGCCCGAGCCTTCGAACTGCAGCGTGCAGCCCTCCCCCGGCCGGATGTCCTGCATGCGGATGTGGCCCGTGAAACGCGCACGCACCGGGCCGATCTTCACCGCCACGCGGGCCGTTCTCTCGGTATCGCTGGTGGCTTCCATGCCCTCGCAGCCGGGGATACAGCGCGCGAGCACCGCATGGTCATTGAGTGCCGCCCATACCTCGTTGCGAGGCGCGGACATGAGGATGTCTCCGTTGAGTTCCATGTGCTTTTTCTGGCCCCCGGGTTTTTCCGGGTGCACTTGTTTACCAACCGTTCAACAATGCTATGTCTCATTGACCGTTTGGTAAATAGCGTGCGCATACAGAAAAACCCTGAGCAAAAGAAAAAAGTCGACGAAGTGGCGGTCGACGCCGCACCTGCGCGCCGGCGGCTCAGCGTGTCCGAGCGCGAAAGGCAGATCGTCGATGGCGCGATCGAGTTCTTCGCGTCCAACGGTTTCGGTGGGCAACTGCGCGATCTGGCCAGGAGCATCGGTGTCACTCACACCCTTCTCTATCACTACTTCCCGACCAAGCAGGCGCTGATCGACCGCGTTTACCTTGACGTTTTCGAGGGCCGCTGGCGCGACAGTTGGGATCAGTTGCTCGACGACCCCAAGCTTCCGGTAGAGGACAAGTTCACCGCCTTTTACGCGGACTACGTGAACAACGCACTCTCGCGCGAGTTCGTGCGCATCCTGATGTTCTCGGGCCTGATGGACCACAACATCTCCGACCGATTCTTCGCCATGCTGCGCGAGCGTCTGTTTCCGCGCCTGATCCGCGAGACACGGCGATTTCGCGGGTCGACCTCACGCGCCAAGCCGAGCGAGCGCGAGCTCGAACTGCTCATGGGCCTTCACGGCGGCATGTTCTACATCTCGATCCGCCGCTGGATCTACGGCCAGGACGTGCACAGCGAGGCCATGCACGAAACCTGCGACGAAGCCCTGGTGCGTGACCGTGTGCGCAGCTATCTGCAATCCAGCCGCGACCTGCTCGCGCAAGGCAGGAAATCACCGGCTCGCTGAGCCATCCCCCCACCCAAGAAGAAGGAGACAGAACATCATGAAACTCAAGCACTGCGCCATCAGTTGCCTGTTGGTCCTTGGTCCTGGACTGGCGGCTCTGCCCGCTGCGGCCCAACAGCGGATCACCGTCAACATCGGCTCCAGCCACCCCACCACCAATATCTGGGCCTACGCGATGAAAGAGGCCTTTCAGCCCGAGGTGGACCGCATTCTCAAGGCCGGTGGCGGCAAATACGAAGTGCGCTGGCGAGAAAGCTACGGCGGCACGCTCTACAAGTTCACCGACACACGCGCTGCGGTGCGCGACGGCATTGTCGACGTGGGCATGGTCGGCACGGTCTGGGAGAACTCCGCCATGCCGTTGCAGAACGTCACCTACTTCACCCCTTTCGCCACCACCAACCACGAACTGATCATCGAGATTTTCGACAAGCTCAACGTGAGTGTTCCTGCATTGCGCGAGAGCTGGGCGACACAGAACATGGTGCCGCTGTCTTCCCTGATCACCGACACCTACGACATTTACGCCAACTTTCCCATCCGCACCATGGCCGATCTTCAGAACAAGAAGATCAACGCACCGGGCACCTCGGCCAACTGGCTGCGCGAAACCGGTGCCACCCCGGTGGACGGAGCGCTCACCACCTACTACACCAACATCCAGACCGGTGTGACGCAAGGCGCACTCTCCTTTGCCAGCGGCATTGGCCCTGCGCGCGTGTATGAGGTGGCCAAGCACCTCACGCGTGTGGATGTGGGCGCGATGTATTTCGGCAGTGTGGCCGCCAACAAGCGCTTCTTCGACAACCTGCCCAAGGAAGTTCAGGACGCGTTCGTGCAGGCGGGCAAGGCAACCTCGAAGGCGCACGGCCAGCATGTCACCAGGACGGCCAACACCGCGCTGGAAACCATGAAGACCGCCGGCCTTCAGATCAGCGACCTGTCGCCGGCCGAGAAGAGCAAATGGGTCAACGGCCTGCCCAACATCGTGCAACCCTGGCTGCAGGCCACGGGGGAGAACGGCAAGGCCGTGCTCAAGGCCTACTTCGACGAGCTTCGCGCCCGCGGCGTGAAACCCCTGCGCGACTGGGACACCCAGAACCGCTGAACGCCGACCCTGCCCCGCGCGCATTCACACGTGCGGGGCGACCATCCTCGCAGGTGAACCGTGCACAACGAACCCGAACTTGCCGTCGAGGGCGTCAGCCCTGCGCCCCTTGATCCCCACCCCCTTGAAGGCATCGCGCGCGTGCTGGCCGCCGTGGGCACCGTGTGGATCTTTCTCATGATGCTCATGGTGGTGGCCGACGTCGTGGGCCGCAATTTCCTGAACACACCCATCACGGGTGTGGCCGAGTTTGCGGCGCGCTCGGTCGCCTCCATCGTCTTCCTTCAACTGGCCGCCGCCATCTGCGCGGGGCGCATGACGCGCAGCGATTTCCTCCTGCGCCTGATCGGTCGCCATTCGCTGGGCGCCCTGCGCGTGCTGGAAGTCCTCAACGCCCTGCTGGGCACCCTGCTGTTCGCCGCGCTGGCCCTGATCGCATGGCCGGAGCTCGCGGAAGCGTGGCGCACCAACGAGTTCTTCGGTGTGCAAGGCGTCTACACCGTGCCCACCTGGCCCTTTCGAGCCCTGATCGTTGGCGGATCCCTTGTCGCTGCAGCCGCATACCTCTTCCAGATTCCTTCGCTGTGGCGCCATGCCGGCGAATTCGGAGAACCTTCATGACGGAACTTGGTTTTGGCGCGCTGCTCATCGGTGCGCTCGTGATGCTGGTGTTGCTCGGCGTGCACATCGCCGTGGCGCTGATCGGCATCGGATTCGCCGGTATCTGGCTCATGCGCGAAGACGTTGAGATGGCCATGCGACTGCTCTACCTGTCGGCCTACAACGGTGTGGCCGACTACATCTTTGCCACCATCCCGCTCTTTGTGCTGATGGGTCTTCTGGTGTCCATCTCCAACGTCGGCAAGGACACGTTCGAGGTCGCCGAGGCACTGCTGCGCCGCGTGCGCGGAGGCCTGGGCGTGGCGACCGTGGCGGCCAACACCGTCTTCGCGGCGGTGACGGGGGTGTCCATCGCCTCTGCCGCCGTGTTCACCCGCGTGGCCGTGCCCGAGATGGTGAGACACGGCTACCGCACCTCTTTCGCGGCCGGCACGGTGGCGGGCAGTTCGGTGCTGGGCATGATGATCCCGCCCAGCCTCCTGATGATCATCTACGGTGTGCTGGCCGAACAATCCATTGGCACGCTGTTCATCGCGGGCATCATCCCGGGCTTCCTGCTCGCGGCCGCCTTCGTGCTGCTGATCGTGCTGATGGCGACCTTCTCGCCCCGTCTGGTGTATGACCTCAAACGCCAGCAGGAAGCGGCCCTGCAGCGCGGCACGGCGCGCATTCTCACCAGTGGCCAGATCGCCGGCAAGCTCGTGCCCATCGTCGCCCTGGTGGTGCTGGTGCTGGGTGGCCTCTACAGCGGCTTCTTCACGCCCACCGAGGCGGGCGGCATCGGCGCCTTCGGTGCGCTGGTGATCGCGCTGGCGCGGCGCAGCCTGGGTGAAGGCCGCTTCTGGCGGGTGTTGCATGAAACCGGCAGCGTGTCCGTCACCATCCTCGTCCTGTTGATCGCCGCCAGCTTCTACAGCCGCATGCTGTCGGTGGCCGGCGTACCGGTGGCCATCAGCGACCTGGTCCAGGACGCAGGCCTCGGCCCCTACGGGTTTCTCTTCATCTATGTCCTGATCGTGCTATTCCTCGGCATGATCCTGGACTCCAGCTCCATCCTGTTGATCATGACGCCGGTGGCCGTTCCCATCGCCAGCGAAATGGGCTTCAACCTGATCCAGTTCGGTGTGCTCACCGTGCTGGCTGTCGAGATCGGGTTGCTCACACCGCCATTCGGCATCTCAGTGTTCACCGTGAAGTCCACACTCAACGACCCCAGGGTGTCTGTTGAATCGATCTTCGCGGGCTCGCTGCCCTATGTCGCGGTGATGCTGCTCGTGCTGCTGCTGGTGGCGCTCTTCCCGGCGCTGTCGCTGGCACTGACCTGAAGCTTGGATCGGCCCACCGTTCTTGCGACGAGCCCCCCTTGGGGTCAGCCGCCCGGGAAAAACCAATGCCAGTAGCGGCGATCCATCTCCCGCTGGCACACCACCGCCCCGGGTTCGGCGCTGCGCCACGTCGCCGCACCGCACTCGGGTGAATTCACCCACGGAACACCGCGCTGCGCATACCGCTCCAGCACCACCGGTGCCGGGTGGTTGAAGCGGTTGCGGTAGCCGGACTGCACGATCACCCAGGCAGGCTGCAGGGTGTTGAGCAGCACCGGACTGCTGGACGTCTGGCTGCCGTGGTGCGGTGCGAGCATCACCGTGGCGCGCAGTTCAGGGCGTGCCAGAGCAAGGCGAACCTCCTGGGCGGCGTCGATGTCACCGCCGAGCCAGGCGCTGTGCGTGCCGTTGGACACCCGCAGCACGCAGGACATGGCGTTGCTGGACAGCCGGCCCTTGCCGTTCTCGTCGTAGAGCCCGGTTTGCGGGTGCAGCACCTCGAAATCCACGCCGTCCCACTGCCAGCGCTGACCGGCCACGCAGCGGCGCGCCGGGTCGGCGTCGTAGGACGAGAGCCAGCGCGCCCCGGGCTGGGCGGCCTGCACGGCGGCCGCACCGCCGGAATGGTCGCTGTCGCTGTGGCTGACCACGACGGCGTCCAGCCGTTCGCCGAGCGCGCGCAGCAGGGGCAGCACCACGCGGTCGCCGGCGTCGGCGGCGTCGGGCTGTGGGCCGTAGCGCGGGCCGGTGTCGTAGAGCAGGCTGTGATTGGCGGTGCGCAGCAGGGCGGCGCTGCCCTGCCCCACGTCCAGCGCGAGCATCTCGAAATGACCGGACGCGGGGCGCGGGGGTGTGTGGAACAGGGCCGGCCAGAAGAGCATCAGGCCCGCGAGCCGCATGGCCCAGGGCAGGCGCAGCACCAGCAGCACGCCACCCGCCACGGCCAGCACGGCGAGCGGCCAGGGCGCCACCGGCCGGAACAGCGCGGCCCCGGGCCACTGCGCCAGCCATTGCAGCGCCGCGGACAGGCCTTGCACGGCCCAGGCGGCAGCGTCCCACAGCGGTGGCAGGAAAACGCCGAGCAACGCCAGCGGCGTGACGAGCAGCGTCACCCAGGGGATGGCGGCGAGGTTGGCCACGAGACCCACCACCGAGAACTGGCCGAACAGCAGCAGGGTGAGCGGCGCGAGCGCCACCGTCACCACGCCCTGTTCGCGCACCAGGCCCACCAAAGCCCGCGCGGCGCGCCGTGGCCTGGGCGCGCCGTCGGTGGGCCGCTGGCGCCCGGGGTCGGTGGCGAAAAGGATGCCCACCGCCACGAAGCTGAGCCAGAAGCCGGCCTGCATGAGCGCCCACGGGTCCAGCGCCACCACGACCGACATGGCCAGCAGCCACACCGCCGGCCAGGGCCAGTGCCGCACCGAAAGGCGCAGCCCGACCACCACAGCGAGCATCAGCACGGTGCGCTGCGAGGGCACCCCCCAGCCCGAGAACAGCGCGTAGGCGGTGGCCAGCAGCACGCCGCCCATGCCCGCGGCCCAGGGCGCGGGCACCGCCAGCAGCGCCTGCGGCCACGCCCGGGCGAGGCGCCGCCAGAGCCACCCCACCAACGCGGTGGCCAGCCAGGCGAAAAGCGTGACGTGAAGGCCGGAGATGGACATGAGGTGGGCCACGCCGGTGGTGCGGAAGAGCTCCCAGTCGGCACGGTCGATGGCGGACTGATCCCCCACCACCAGCGCGGCGATCACACCCGCGCTCCGCGGGTCGGACGCGACGCGGTCGTCGATGCGCTCGCTCACGGCCTGGCGCAGACCATCCAGCGGATGCCACCACGTGGCGCCGAGCCGCTGGGGTGCCGGGTCGCGGGGGCCGTTGCGCACGGTGCCGGTGGCCTGGATGCCCTTTTCCCAGAGCCAGCGCTCGCGGTCGAAACCGTGCGGGTTGAAGTTGCCGTGCGGGCTGCGCAGGCGCACGGTGAAGCGCCAGCGGTCGCCGGCGCGCAGCCCCGGGCTGCCCGCGCCCAGGCGCCATGAACTGCCTTCGGGGGAAGCGCCCGGCCCGCCGTACCAGCCCAGCTGCTGGCGGGGTGGCAGGGTCACGCTCTCACCAGCGAGCTGGGCCGACTCCACCACAAAGTCGAACCGCTCGCCCTGCGCGCTGACCTGCGGCAGCGACGCGATGCGCCCGGTCACCTCGATGTCGATGCCCTGCAGGGCCGGCTCCAGCGCGTCGGCCGCGAAGTGCGCGGCGCGCAGGCCGGTGAGACCCACGCCGATGAGCGCCCCCGCCAGCAGCGCGACAACCACCGCAGCCACCTGCCGGCGGGCCCGGACCATGCAGGCCAGCCCGAGAAAACCGGCCAGCAGAAGGGCCCCATATGCCGCCCGGGACCAGAGCACCGGCTGCTGCAATTGCAGTGCCACGCCCAGCACCCAACCCACCAGCGCAGCGAAGCCCCCACGGGCCACGATCAGGCCGTGCGGCACGGCCTGGCAAAAATGTCATGTTGCCGTGGCGCAAGACTTGCTAGCATGGCCGCAAGCTGCGCCGGCAAAGCGTTGCCCGCAGATTCATTGTTTTCTTCTCCCTGGAAAGTCTCTCGTATGGCCATCCACGTCGCCCTGAGCCACATCACCCATTATCGGTACGACCGGCTCGTGAAGCTGGGGCCTCAGGTAGTGCGGCTGCGGCCCGCGCCGCACAGCCGGACGAAAGTGCTCTCGTATTCGCAGCGCATCGAGCCCGGTGGCCATTTCATCAACTGGCAGCAGGACCCGTTCGCCAACTACCAGGCGCGCCTGGTGTTTCCCGAGCCCACCACCGAGTTCAAGGTCACGATCGACCTCGTGGTGGAGATGGCGGTCTACAACCCGTTCGACTTCTTCCTCGAGCCCTCGGCCGAAAACTTCCCGTTCAAGTACGACGAGGCGCAGAAGCAGGAGCTCGCACCCTACCTGGCCACCGCGCCGCTCACGCCGCTGCTCAAGCAATATGTGGACGAGGTGGACCGCAAGGAGCGCCGCACGATCGATTTCCTGGTGGAGATCAACCAGCGGCTGCAGCGCGACATTGCGTACACCATCCGCATGGAGCCTGGCGTACAGACGCCGGAAGACACCCTCCAGCTCAAGAGCGGCTCCTGCCGCGACAGCGGCTGGCTGCTGGTGCAGATCCTGCGCCATCTGGGCCTGGCCGCGCGTTTCGTCTCGGGCTACCTGATCCAGCTCACGGCCGACGTGAAATCGGTCGACGGCCCCAATGGCCCCGAGAAGGACTTCACCGACCTGCACGCCTGGTGCGAGGTGTTTCTGCCCGGCGCCGGCTGGATCGGCCTGGACCCGACCTCCGGCCTGCTCGCGGGCGAAGGCCACGTGCCGCTGGCCTGCACGCCTCAGCCGTCGAGCGCGGCGCCGGTGGAAGGCGCCATGGACAAGTGCGAGGTGGAGTTCAGCCACCACATGAGCGTGACGCGCGTCTATGAGTCGCCCCGTGTGACCAGCCCCTACACCGACGACCAGTGGGCCGGCGTGCTGGCCCTGGGCGAGAAGGTGGACGCCGATCTGGTGAAGAACGACGTGCGCCTGACCATGGGCGGCGAGCCCACCTACGTGGCCACCAGCGACCGCGACGCGGCCGAGTGGAACACCGACGCGCTCGGCCCCACCAAGCGCGGCTACGCCACCGAACTGCTCGGGCGTCTGCGCGAGGAGTACGGCGCGGGCGGTTTCGTGCACATGGGCCAGGGCAAGTGGTATCCGGGTGAGCAATTGCCGCGCTGGGCGCTGTCGATGTTCTGGCGCGCCGATGGCGAGACCATCTGGCACAACCCGGCCCTGCTCGCCGACGAACGCAACGAAGCCCACTACACCAGCGACGACGCGCGCCGCTTCACGCAGGCGCTGGCGCGCAAGCTCGGCCTGTCGACCCAGTACATCACGCCGGGTTACGAAGACACGTGGTACTACCTCTGGCGCGAACGCCGCCTGCCGGTGAACGTGGACCCGTTCGACAGCAAGCTGGACGACGAGCTCGAGCGCGCGCGGCTGCGCCGCGTGTTCAGCCAGGGGCTGGAAGCCACGGTGGGTTATGTGCTGCCGCTGCAGGCCTCGGGCCGCAACGGCGCGCTCTCCAGCAACGGCAAGAGCAGCTACCCGCGCATCTCGGGCACGGTGTGGTCCACCGGTCCCTGGTTCTTCCGCGATGAGCGCATGTACCTGATTCCGGGCGACTCGCCCATGGGCTACCGCCTGCCGCTGGACTCGCTGCCATGGGTGTCGGCCGGCGACTACCCGTACCACATCGAGCAGGACCCGCATTCCGCGCGCGACCCGCTGCCGCGCGGCGCGGCGGTGAAGCACCAGGTGTCGCCCCACCAGGTGGGGGGCGGCTTTGCCGAAGGTGGCACGGTCTCCATGCAGGGCATGGATTTCGATCCCGACGCCGAGACGGTGGAAGGCCTGCGCCCCGGCCAGCCGGGCCCGGGTTCGGCACCGGCGCAAGCGTTGGCCGCGAAGTTTCCGCAACGTGGCGAATCTGCCGCGTGGCTTACGCGCACCGCGCTGTGCGTGGAAGCGCGTGACCCGCACCGCTCCAGCGGCCCCAAGGCGGAAAAGGCCGGCGGCGGCAAGAACCACCACCTCTACATCTTCATGCCGCCGATGGCGCTGCTGGAGGACTACCTCGACCTGCTCGCTGCGGTGGAAGCCACGGCCGAAAAGCTGGGCATGAGCATCGTGCTCGAGGGCTACCCGCCGCCGCACGATCCGCGCCTGAAGATGCTGCAGGTCACCCCCGACCCGGGCGTGATCGAGGTCAACATCCACCCGGCGCACAACTGGGGCGAGCTGGTGGAGCACACCGAATTCCTTTACGGCGCCGCCCACCAGACGCGCCTGTGTGCCGAGAAGTTCATGACCGATGGCCGCCATACCGGCACCGGCGGTGGCAACCACTTCGTGCTCGGCGGCGCCACGCCCGCCGACTCGCCATTCCTGCGCCGACCCGAGCTGTTGGGCAGCCTGCTGGCCTACTGGCACAACCACCCTTCGCTGTCCTACCTGTTCAGCGGCCTGTTCATCGGCCCCACCAGCCAGGCACCCCGGGTGGACGAGGCGCGCAACGACCAGCTGGTCGAACTGGAGATCGCGCTTGCGCAGATCGAGAAGAACCGCGAGGTCCACGGTGACAGCATGCCGCCGTGGCTGGTCGACCGCACGCTGCGCAACATCCTCATCGACGTCACAGGCAACACACACCGCAGCGAGTTCTGCATCGACAAGCTCTATTCGCCCGACGGCCCCACCGGCCGCCTGGGCCTGCTGGAACTGCGCGCCTTTGAAATGCCGCCGCATGCGCGCATGAGCATCGCGCAGCAGTTGCTGCTGCGCGCCATGATCGCGCGCTTCTGGCAGCAGCCCTGGCAGGGCCGCCTCACGCGCTGGGGCACCGAACTGCACGACCGCTGCCTGCTGCCCACCTTCGTGCGCATGGACTTCGAGGACGTGCTCGCGGACATGGCCGACTTCGGCTATGCCTTCGAGATGGCCTGGTTCGAGCCGCACTTCGAGTTCCGCTTCCCGCTGGTGGGCGAGGTCGCCGCGCGCGGCATCGAACTCACCATCCGCAGCGCACTGGAGCCCTGGCACGTGATGGGCGAGGAAGGCGCGGTCGGTGGCACGGTGCGCTACGTGGATTCGTCGCTCGAACGCGTCGAGGTGCGCGTGAGCGGCTTCAACGACAGCCGCCACGTGATCACCTGCAATGGCCGTGCCCTGCCCCTGCAGAGCACCGGCACCGCAGGCGAGTACGTGGCCGGCGTGCGCTACAAGGCCTGGAGCCCCCCTTCGGCGCTGCACCCGTCGATTCCGGCGCACGCGCCGCTGACGTTCGACATCGTCGACACCTGGCTCAAGCGCTCCATGGGCGGCTGCCAGTACCACGTCGCCCACCCGGGCGGGCGCAACTACGACACCTTCCCCATCAACGCGTACGAAGCGGAAAGCCGCCGGCTGTCGCGCTTCTTCCAGATGGGCCACACACCGGGCCGCATGGACGTGGCCCCCGCGCAGCCCAGCCGGGAGTTCCCGTTCACGCTCGACCTGCGCACCTGAAAACCGGCTTGATCCGGGAAACCACTGTTTGAAGGATGCAACACAACGATCCACGCCCCGCAGACCCACCGATACCCCGGCGGGCATACTCTGGGGCCGTGAATCCCGAATCCACCGAATCCCTTTTTTCCCAGCTTCGCCCGGACACGCCCGGTGAGTGGGCACTTTCCCTGTCCGTGCCGGCCGACCCCGGCCACCGGGACGAGCTGCGCGCCGGTGGCAACCCGGAAGCCGCGCAGCTGGCGCCCACCTGGGCCAGCTTCTTCGAGCACATCGGCACCGATGGCTTCGCCGACCTGAACCGCCGCGCCGACAACCTGGAGCGGCAGATCCGCGACAACGGCGTGACCTACAACGTCTACGCCGACGCCTCCACCGGCCTCGAACGCCCCTGGTCGCTCGACCTCTTCCCCAAGCTCATCGGTCCGCAGGACTGGGCGCAGATCGAGACCGGCGTGCTGCAGCGCACGCGCCTGCTCAACGCCATGATGGCCGACCTGTACGGCGAGCGCGAGCTGCTCAAGCGCGCGCTGCTGCCGGCCGCGCTGGTGCAGGGCCACCCGGGCTACCTGCGCTCCATGCAGGGCGTGCGCCCGCCGGGCGACACCTGGCTGCACATCGTCGGCTTCGACCTCGCCCAGGGCCCCGATGGCCGCTGGTGGGTGGTCGGCCAGCGCACCCAGGCGCCCTCGGGCCTGGGCTACCTGCTGGAAAACCGCATCGCCATCGGGCGCCAGTTCCCCAAGGCCTTCGCCGGCATGAAGGTGCAGCGCCTGGCCGCGAGCTACCGCGCCCTCATGGACGGCATCAAGCGCATGGCGCCCGAGGGCGAAAACGCGCGCATCGCCCTGCTCACGCCCGGCCCCTACAACGAGACCTACTTCGAGCACGCCTACCTCGCGCGCTACCTCGGCCTCACGCTGGTGGAAGGCAACGACCTCACCGTGCGCGACCAGCGCCTGTTCCTCAAGACGCTCAGCGGCCTGGAACCGGTGCACGCGCTCATCAAGCGGCTGGACGACGAGTGGCTGGACCCGCTGGAACTGCGCTCCGATTCGCGCCTGGGCGTGCCCGGCCTGCTGCAGGTGTTGCGCGCTGGCAACCTGCTGCTGGCGAACGCGCCAGGCTCGGCGCCGCTGGAATCCAGCGCACTGCTCGGTTTCCTGCCCGCCATCAGCCGCCACCTGCTGGGCGAAGAGCTCAGCCTGCCTTCGCTGGACACCTGGTGGTGCGGCGAAGACGCGGCGCTGCGCGAGGTGCTGCCGCTGCTGCATGAGAGCGTGATCAAACCCACCTACCCCCGCTCGGGCCTGGACACGGTGATGGGCCAGAGCCTGGGCGAGCGTGAGCTGGACGAGTGGTCGGGCCGCATGGCGCGCCACCCCGACGACTACACCGTGCAGTCCTGGCTGCCCCTGTCGCAGACGCCGACGTGGAGCGGCGAGCGTGTGATGCCGCGCTCGGCCATGCTGCGCGTGTTCGCGCTGGCCGATGGCCCGAAGTCGTGGCGCGTGCTGCCCGGCGGCATGGTGCGCCTGGCGCCCCGCGGCCAGCTCATTGCGGCCATGCAGCGCGGCGGCAGCAGCGCCGACTGCTGGGTGCTCACCGACGGTCCGGTGGACCACACCAGCCTGCTGCAGTCGGCGCCGAGCACGCTCAGCCTGGCGCAGCAGAAGCGGCCGGTGACCAGCCGCGCGGCGGAAAACCTGTTCTGGCTGGGCCGCTACACCGAGCGCGCCGAGAACAGCGTGCGCCTCGCGCAGATCGTGCTCAGCCACATGGGCGGCGAAGAGCCGAACTCGCGCGCCCTGATGGCCTGGCTGTCCAACATGGCGCGCGAGAACGCGCTGGTGCTGCCCGACGTGCCCACCGCCACGCTCTCGGCGCGCGTGTTCGCGCGCAGCCTCATCGCCGCGCTATCACCCGCGCCCGACGACGCGCTGGCCGCGCAATCCTTCAGCGTGGGCTTCAACCTGCGTGCGCTCAGGGCCGCGGCGGCACAGGTGCGCGAGCGCCTGTCGCAGGAGCACTGGAACCTGATCGAGCGCACCGAAGCCAGCTTTGCGCGCGACTGCGCCGCGCTGTCCACCGACGCCGAGTACGCCACCGCCGAAGCCATCGCGGCGCTGCAGAACGCCAGCGAGCTGCTGGCGGCCATCACCGGCTCGCAGACCGACCGCATGGTGCGCGACGACGGCTGGCGCCTGCTCTCCATGGGCCGCCACATCGAGCGGCTGATCACGCTGGCGCGCGCGCTGTCGCTGGCGCTGGAGCACGGCTGTGTGCACGACCAGGCCGGCTTCGAGGCCGTGGTGGCGCTGTTCGACAGCACCATCACCTTCCACGCGCAGTACCAGCAGCGGCGCGACATGGTGGCGCTGATCGACCTGCTGGTGATGGACCGCGACAACCCGCGTTCGCTGGCCTGGGTGGTGCACACGCTGCGCTCGCGGCTGGCCAAACTCTCGCGCAGCGCCACACCCCAGGACGCCGTTCTTGCGCGCGGCCTGCCCGACCCCGACACCTGGGTACTGCCCGACCTGAGCAACTGGCAGCGCAGCGCCGATGGCCAGCGCGTCTGGAGCGACCTGGCCGAACTGCTCGACGGCTGCGAGATCGCCGCGATCGATCTGTCCGACGAGATCACGCGGCTGCATTTCAGCCACGCGGACCAGCGCAATCAGAGCCTGGGGGCCTGACATGCTCCTGCGCATCCTCCACCGCACCCGCTACCGCTACCACGGCGCCATCGACATGGCGCAGCACATGGTGCACCTGCGGCCGGTCGACACGGCGTCGCAACGCGTGCTGTCGCACGAACTGCGCATCGACCCCGAGCCCGCCGCGCGCAGCGAGACCACCGACGTGTTCGGCAACCAGCGCACGTTCTTCTCGCTGCAGTCCGTGCACAGCATGCTGACGGTGGAGGCCGACAGCCTGGTGGACACCCGTGCGCCCGAGCCACTTCCTGAGTGCGCGCCATGGCGCGGCATGACGTGGGAACACGTGCGCGAGCACTTCCGCTACCGCGCGCAGGCACCGTTCGACGCGGCGAGCGAATTCCTCTTCGCATCGCCCCACGTGCCGCGCGACGACGCCTTCGCGGCCTTCGCCCGCCCCGCGTTCAAGCCCGGGCTGCCGGCGCTGGAAGCCGCGCGCGCATTGATGGAACGTATCCACGGCGAACTCACGTACGAGACCGACAGCACCGAGGTCAACACCCCGGCGCTCCAGGCGCTCGAACAGGGCAAGGGCGTCTGTCAGGACTTCGCCCACATCATGCTGGGCTGCCTGCGCTCGCTAGGCCTGCCGGCGCGCTACGTCAGCGGATACCTGCTCACGCGGCCACCGCCGGGCAAGCCGCGCCTGATCGGCGCAGACGCCTCGCACGCCTGGGTGTCGGTGTACCTGCCCGTGCCGGGCGATGAAGGCGAAGCGCCCAGCGGCGACTGGTTCGACTTCGATCCCACCAACAACCGCTGCGGCTGGGGCAGCCCCGGCGAGGACTACGTGACGCTCGCCACGGGCCGCGATTTCGCAGACGTCTCGCCCATGCGTGGCGTCATCCAGAGCGGTGCGCGGCACACACTGGCGGTGGCCGTGACGGTGGCGCCGCCCGACGAACTGGAACAACTGGACACGGCCTAGATGCGCCAGGGGCCATCGATAGAATTAGCCGCTCATTCTTCAGGAGCCCTCCATGAGCATTTACGACAAGCTGAACCAACTCGGCATCAACCTGCCGCCCGTTGCAGTGCCCGCCGCGGCCTACGTGCCCTTCGTGCAAACGGGAAAACTGGTTTTCCTGAGCGGCCACATTGCCAGGCAGGATGGCAAGCCCTGGGTAGGCCAGCTGGGCCTGACGATGACCACCGACGAAGCCAGACCGGCTGCCCGCGCCGTCGCGATCGACCTGCTCGGCACGCTGGACGCCGCCTGCAAGGCCGCCGGCACGGACCTCAATGGCGTCAAGCGCATCGTGAAGGTGCTCAGCCTCGTCAACTCCACGCCCACCTACACAGAGCAGCACCTCGTCACCAACGGCTGCAGCGAATTCATCGGTGAGGTGTTCGGCCCTTCCGTGGGCGCTCATGCCCGCAGCGCCTTCGGCGTGGCGCAGTTGCCGCTGGGTGCCTGTGTCGAAATCGAACTGATCGCGGAATTGGCTTAACCCCCCGCGCGCCTTCGGCGCTCCCCCCTTGGAAAGGGGGGGTGACACCTGGGGCCGGCGGAGCCGGACCCTCGGTGTCTCTGGACGGGCTCCACCTCTGCTGGCGCGGTTACTTCTTCCTGCGCTCGTTGGCGCGGCGCACCTGGCGGCTCTGGGTGGCTTGCGTTGCCGCGTGCTCCCTCGCGGCGCGGCGACGTGCAAAGTGCCGCGTGGCGAAGCGTGCGATGCCAAAGGCGAGCACCGCCACCAGCGCCGCAATCACCATCCCCGTCCATTCGCTGTTGTCCATATTCAGTTCGTCGGTGTTGTGATCAAGAAACGGTTTGAGCGAGGAAACGCTCGAACCGGGCCAGTTCATCGTCCAGCGCACGCTGGAAAGCCGCATCGCGGGGGCGTTCGGCGGCAAACCCCAGTTCGTGCCGCAACTGCCCGCGCTCCATGCGCAGGTTGGCCCAGCCCACCATGCGCTCGCCCCACAGCACAGGCAAGGCGTAGTGGCCCATGGTGCGCTTCGGCGCCGGCACGTACGCCTCGAAGCGGTACGCCCAGTCCCACAGCATCTCGAAACGCCGCCGGTCCCACACCACCGGATCGAACGGCGCGAGCAGCCGCACGCCTTCATCAGGCCGGTGGCGGCTGGACGCCGGGTTTTCGTCCGCCGGCCAGAACCAGGTCGTGCCGTCGACCACGGCGTGGCCGTAGCGTTCGCGCGCGGCCTTCACCACGGCGCGCGTTTCGGCCGAGAGGTGGTTGGCGCCATAGCGCAGCAGCGTCACCAGGTAACCGAGGCTGGGCGCCGGGATGGGCGCATACAGCGCGACGATGACATCCACCAGCGCCTGGGCACGCGCCAGGCGCGCCGCGGGGCTGTCGTCCTGCTCGACGTGCTGCATGACCTCGTACACGCGGGTGCCGGATTCGCGGCGGCGCACGCGCAGCCAGCCGTGGTGGTGCATGTCGTCAAGCAGGCGGGTGCTGGCATTGAGTTCGCCGCCCCAGTAGCCCGCCACGCGGCCGTGGTGGACAAACGCCTCGCCCACCTCGCGTGGGTGCACCACGCCGCGCGCCTGCACGAACGCCAGCACCTCGCGCGCCCGGTCCTGGGTCGCGGCATCCCAGGGGCGGCGCGGTGTGCGCGGGTGCAGCAGGGCCAGCGTCTCGCGGGGCAGGAAGCCGTAGTTGACGAAGGCGTCTTCCTCGATGCCCAGCCGCTCGTAGCGGCGCTCCAGGTCGCCCGCGCGGTAGTCGCGCACGCGCTGGTAGAGGATCAGGTCCTGCGCGCGGGCCGGTGCGCGCATCGGGTCGGCCTGCACGAAGCCGAGGCGGCGCACAGCCGCGGGCAGCGTGACGGGCTTGAACAGGCTGCGGGCGATCGCGTGGCGACGCAACTCGGCCAGCGTGGGCGAGCGCGCCATGGCCTAGAAGGGGTGAACGGATCTGGCGTGGTCGGGCAGGCTGTCCACGCGAGCCCGATCAAGGCGCAAAGCACAGACGCAGCGGGAACTGCGGCGAGCATTTGCAACGCAGAGTGGGCTCGTGTGGGCAGCATGAGCGGCCATGGCAGGTTCGTTCACACCTTCTCCTACTCCACCCGGGTGACGCGGTTGGGCTTGAAGCCCAGATCCGCGGCCTTGCCCTTGCGGGCCCGCGCCGCGCGCGCGTTGTTGAGACTGCGGATTTCCAGCGTTTCCTCGCGCTCCTTGCCGCCGCGGCCAATGCCTTCGATCTTCACGCTGCGGGTGTAGGCGGCGGCACCGGCGAGTGCGTCCTTGGGTTCGAGGTCGATCAGCATCAGGCCACGACCGCCCTTCTCCATCAACTTGAGTTCGCCGATCTCGAAGGTGAGAATGCGCCCGCCCGTGGAAGCACAACAGACGTGCGTCGCCGGCACCAGCGGCAGGCCGCCGGAGGTGAAGGCCGCGTGCGACGGCGCGCAGGGCGTTTCGCCCTCGCCCAGGTTGAGGAAGGTCTTGCCGCCGCGCTGGCGCGAGACCATGTTCTCCACCGTCGCGAGGAAGCCATAGCCGCCCGAACTGCTCAGCAGCAGCGCGGCGTTGGCCGGGCCGGCGAAATAGTGCAGGGGCTGTGTGCCGCTTTCCAGTTCGATCAGCGTGGTGATGGGCTGGCCGTCTCCGCGCGCGCCGGGCAGGCTGGCCACCGACACCGAGTACACGCGGCCGTTGCTGCCGAAGGTGATGAGCGTGTCCACCGTGCGGCATTCGAAGGTGCCGTACAGGCCGTCGCCGGCCTTGAACGCGAAGCTGCCCGCCTCGTGCCCATGGCCGGTGCGCGCACGCACCCAGCCTTTGCTGGAGATCACCACCGTCACCGGTTCGTCCACCACCTTGATCTCGACCACGGCCTTCTTCTCGGCCTGGATCAGCGTGCGGCGTGCGTCGGCGAAGGTCTTCGCGTCCGCTTCGATCTCCTTGACCATCAGGCGCTTGAGGCTGCCGGGGTTGGCCAGAATGTCTTCCAGCTTGCCCTGCTCCTCGCGCAGTTCCTTGAGCTCCTGCTCGATCTTGATCGCTTCGAGCCGCGCGAGCTGGCGCAGGCGGATTTCGAGAATGTCCTCGGCCTGCCGGTCGCTGAGCCTGAAGCGCTCGATCAGCGCGGCCTTGGGCTCGTCGCTGTGGCGGATGATGCGGATCACCTCGTCGATGTTGAGCAGCACCAGCTGCCGGCCTTCGAGGATGTGGATGCGGTCGAGCACCTTGTTCAGGCGGTGCTGCGAACGGCGGGTGATGGTGCCCTGGCGGAATTCGATCCACTCGGTGAGCATCTGGCGCAGCGACTTCTGCGTCGGCCGGCCGTCCAGGCCGACCATGGTGAGGTTGATCGGCGCCGAGGTTTCCAGGCTGGTGTGGGCCAGCAGCGCGGTGATGAGTTCCTGCTGCTCGATGCGGCTGCTCTTGGGTTCGAACAGCAGGCGCACCGGCGCGTCCTTGCTCGACTCGTCGCGCACGCCATCCAGCACCATCAGGATGCTGGCCTTGAGCTGTGTCTGCTCCTGCGTGAGCGCCTTCTTGCCGGTCTTCACCTTGGGGTTGGTGATTTCCTCGATTTCCTCCAGCACGCGCTGCGTGCTCACCCCCGGCGGCAGCTCGGTCACCACCAGCTGCCACTGGCCGCGCGCGAGCTCCTCGATCTTCCAGCGCGCGCGCACCTTGAGGCTGCCCCGGCCGGTGCGGTAGGCGTCGGCAATGTCGCCCGCCGGGCTGATGATCTGGCCACCACCCGGGTAGTCGGGCCCGGGCAGCATCGCGAACAGTTCGTCATCGGCCAGCTTCGGGTTCTTCACCAGCGCCACGCAGGCATCGGCCACCTCGCGCAGGTTGTGGCTGGGGATTTCGGTGGCCAGGCCCACGGCAATGCCGCTGGCGCCATTGAGCAGGTTGAACGGCAGGCGCGCCGGCAGCTGTTTCGGCTCGACGGTGGAGCCGTCGTAGTTGGGCACGAAGTCCACCGTGCCCTCGTCGATCTCGTCCAGCAGCAGCGTGGTGATCTTCGCCAGCCGCGCCTCGGTGTAGCGCATGGCCGCGGCGCCGTCGCCATCGCGCGAGCCGAAGTTGCCCTGGCCGTCGATCAGCGGGTAGCGCTGCGCGAAATCCTGCGCCATGCGCACCAGCGCGTCGTAGGCCGCCTGGTCGCCGTGCGGGTGGAAGCGGCCCAGCACGTCACCCACCACCCGCGCGCTCTTCACGGGGCGCGCCGCGGTGTTGCGGTTCGGCCCGCTGAAGCCCAGACCCATGCGGTCCATGCTGTAGAGGATGCGGCGTTGCACCGGCTTCTGGCCGTCGCACACGTCGGGCAGCGCGCGGCCTTTCACAACCGAGAGCGCGTATTCAAGATAGGCACGCTGCGCGTAGTTCGCGAGGTTCATGCCGTCGTCGTCCGGTGCGGACAGCGGCAGTTCAGGGGTGTTCAGATCGGACATGGATGTTCAGATTCAGATATCAATCTCGACCGAGTCGCCGTGTAACTCCATGAGCTCGCGGCGCGAGGCGGCTTCGCCCTTGCCCATGAGCTTGGTGATGAGGGCCTCGGTGCCGGCGAAGTCGATGGCGCCGAGCACCACAGGCATGAGGCGGCGCGTGTCGGGATTGAGGGTGGTGTCCCACAGCTGTTCGGCGCTCATCTCGCCCAGGCCCTTGAAGCGGCTGATCTGGCACTTCTCAGGCGCCACGCCGTCCTTGGCGCTCTTGTCCAGAATGGCGTGCAACTCGCCTTCGTCCAGCGCGTACTGCTTGACCGCCGGCTTCTTGCCGCGGGCGGGAATGTCCACGCGGAACAACGGCGGGCGCGCCACGAACACGTGGCCGGTTTCAATGAGCTTGGGGAAGTGGCGGAAGAACAGCGTGAGCAGCAGCACCTGGATGTGCGAACCGTCAACGTCGGCGTCCGACAGGATGCAGACCTTGCCGTAGCGCAGGCCGCTCAGGTCGGGCGTGTCGTTCGGGCCGTGCGGATCGACACCGATGGCGACCGAGATGTCGTGGATTTCGGTGTTGGCAAACAGGCGGTCGCGCTCGACTTCCCAGGTGTTGAGCACCTTGCCGCGCAGCGGCAGCACAGCCTGGCTTTCCTTGTCGCGGCCCATCTTGGCGCTGCCGCCGGCCGAATCGCCTTCGACCAGGAACACCTCGTTGTGCGCCAGGTCGCGGCTTTCGCAGTCGGTCAGCTTGCCGGGCAGCACGGCAACGCCCGAGCCCTTGCGCTTCTCGACCTTCTGGCCCGCCTTCTGGCGCGACTGCGCGGCCTTGATGGCGAGCTCCGCCAGCTTTTTGCCGTAGTC
>JAESFZ010000079.1_pt1 | contig 28417 bp, 23 predicted proteins | sample 9269561 | NCBI WGS metagenome assembly JAESFZ01 (sample SAMN14515552, study PRJNA621657) | algae metagenome | isolation source: Tildeniella nuda ZEHNDER 1965/U140 and co-occurring heterotrophs from wet... | place: Switzerland: Stansstaad, Zurih | collected 1965-01-01
ACCACCCTGACCATACTCGACTGGACGCTGCGCTACATCCGGCAGCTCGACCCGGCCTCCACGCTCACGCTGGAGGGCATGCCGCTCGACGACGCGGCGGCCTACCGCATATTCTCCAGCGCCAATACCTCCGCGGTGTTCCAGTTTGAATCGCGCGGCATGCGCGACCTGCTGAAGCGGGCCAGGCCCGACCGCTTCGGCGACATCGTCGCGCTGGTGTCGCTCTACCGGCCGGGGCCGATGGAGCTGATCCCGTCCTTCTGCGAGCGCAAGCACGGGCGCGAGCGCGTGATCTATCCCGACCCGCGCGTCGAGCCCATCCTGGCGGAAACCTACGGCATCATGGTCTACCAGGAGCAGGTGATGCAGATGGCGCAGATCATCGGCGGCTACAGCTTGGGCGGCGCCGACCTGCTGCGGCGGGCGATGGGCAAGAAAAAGCCCGAGGAAATGGCCGAGCATCGCGGCATTTTCCGCAGCGGGGCGGCAAAAAACGGACTGTCGGAAACGAAGGCCGACGAGCTGTTCGATCTGATGGAGAAGTTTGCGGGCTACGGCTTCAACAAGTCGCACGCCGCCGCCTACGCGCTGGTGGCCTACCAGACCGCGTACATGAAGGCGCACCATCCCGCCGCGTTCATGGCCGCCAACATGTCGGCCGACATGGACAACACCGACAAGGTGCAGCTGCTGGTCGACGATGCGCTCGCCAACGGCCTGACCGTGCTGCCGCCCGACATTCATGCCAGCGAATACCGTTTCGTGCCGGTTGCGCCGGATGCAGCTGCGGCGCCGGGGCAGGCGCAGGGCGTCATCCGCTACGGCCTGGGGGCGATCAAGGGCACCGGCGAAGCCGCGATCAGCCACATCATCGAGGCGCGCAACAACGGCGGGCCGTTCGAGGACCTGTACGACTTCTGCCACCGCGTCGACAAGCGCATCGTCAACCGCCGGGTGGTGGAATCGCTGGTCCGCGCCGGCGCCTTCGACTCGGTGAACGACCACCGGGCGAGCCTGCTCGCTTCCGTCGGCATCGCGCTCGAGAGCGCCGAGCAGGCCAACCGCGCCGCCCACCAGGTGAGCCTGTTCGGCGAGGGCGACGGGGTCACGCACAAGATCGCCCTCGCCGACGTGCCGCGCTGGACCGACCGCGAGCGCCTGCAGAACGAAAAGCAGGCGCTGGGCTTTTATCTGTCGGGGCATCCTTTCCGCAGCTACGAAGGTGAATTGCGCGGCTTCATTTCCACGCGGCTCGACCAGCTCACGCCGCAGCCGCACCCGGTGCTGCTTGCGGGCATCATCCACAGCCAGCGCATACAGATGACGCGGCGCGGCCGCATGGCGGTGCTCCTGCTCGATGACGGCAACGCCCGCGTCGAGGTGACGGTGTTCAACGAGCTGTTCGAGCAGCACCGCCACTGGCTCAAGGACGACCAGCTGCTGATCGTCGAGGGCAAGGTGGCGCACGACGACTTCTCGGGCGGCCTGAGGATTTCCGCGGAAAAGCTGTTTGACCTGCAGGCTGCACGCAGCCGCTACGCGCGGGCGATGCGGCTGATCTGCAATGGTGCGTCTTCCGGCGGCAAGCTGCGCGAACTGCTGTCGCCGTACCGTAGCGGCAGCTGCCCGGTGTCTATCGTGTATTCGAACCGTGGCGCGACCTGCGAAATCGACCTGGGCGACGCCTGGCGGGTCAATCTGCAGGATGGCCTCATCGAGTCGCTCGCCGCCTGGTTGAGCGCGGACAACGTCAAAATCGTCTACGGCGAGCGGCGTGCCGGCCAGTGAGCCGGCCTGCGCCCGCCGCGCCTTGCGCGCCTATTCCGTGGGCAGCGTCACGAACTGGGCGTGCTCGCCGCTGCCTTCGGCGATTTTCACCGCGCTGACCACCGCGCTTTCCGGGCCGCGCCTGGCCCACGCGATCAGGCGCTCCACCGCTTCTGCGCCACCCTGGATCATGGCCTCGACGCTGCCGTCGCGGCGGTTGCGCACCCAGCCGGTGATCCCCAGCCGGCGCGCCTCGCGCTGCATGTAGAAGCGGAAGCCCACGCCTTGCACGCGGCCGCTTATTTTCAGGTGTTTGACCATTTGCCAAGCTGCACTTACTGATTTAATGTGGGCGCGCCCGCATTTTACAAATATTCCAATATGACCGGATAAGGAGAGGAAAATGGCATCGTTGCTGAGAAGTATTGCTTTACCTGCGCTGGCAACCCTGGCGCTGGCGGGATGTGCGGCGAGCGGCGGCATGGACGCCAAGTCCAATGTGGCGGAGGACAAGGTGGTTTACCACATCAACGACACCGCCGAGCAGGCTGACAACGCCTTGCGCAATATCGGCAACCACCTCGAAGTCAATCCCAAGGCGAAAATCGTGGTCGTGACGCATGCGCGCGGCATTGATTTCCTGTTTGACGGCGCCAAGAACAAGAATGGCAACCCCTACAACATCGCGGTCGAGGACCTGAAGCGGCACGGCGTGCAATTCGACGTATGCGATATCACCCTGCGCAACCGCAAGATCGCCAGGAACAAGTTCATACCGGAAGCGACCTTCGTGCCTTCGGGCGTGGCCGAGATCACCCGCCTGCAGCAGCGCGAAGGCTACGCCTACCTGCGGCCATAGAGCGGTCTTAATCCATCATAAGAGCGGCTTATGCCGCTCTTTTTTTGCGCCTTGCAAATTGCGCCGCCTGCTGCAAAGCGCATACAATCCGTTCACGCCGTCGCTGTGGCGGTGCTCTCTCCCTAGACTGAAAAATCACAGTTCAACGCCAATGTCATTGATGAATAAGCGCAAGTGAAATAAGTGCAGATGAACAAGTACAGGGGCGATATCTTCGGCGGGCTGACCGCGGCGATCGTCGCGCTGCCGCTGGCCCTTGCTTTCGGTGTGGCTTCCGGCGCCGGCGCGCTGGCGGGCCTGTGGGGGGCGATTCTCGTCGGTTTTTTTGCCGCGGTGTTCGGCGGCACGCGCCACCAGGTGTCCGGCCCCACCGGCCCGATGACGGTGGTCATGGCGCTGATCATCACCCAGCTCGGTGGCAACCTTGCGCTGGCGTTCACCGTGGTGATGCTCGCGGGCGCGTTCCAGATCCTGTTCGGCGCGGTCGGAATCGGCCACTACGTCAAGCTGGTGCCGCAGCCCGTGGTTTCGGGCTTCATGAGCGGCATCGGCGTCATCATCATCATTCTGCAGCTTGCGCACGCGCTCGGCCACACGCCGCCCGACGGAGAAGTGGTCGAAAAACTGGTGGCGCTGCCCGGGATGATGGCAAGTCCCGGCCTGCATGCGCTGATCCTGTGCCTGGTGTGCCTGGCCATCATGGTTGCGACGCCAAGGCGGATCGCCGCGATGGTCCCGCCGCCGCTGATCGCAATCGTTGTCGGAACGCTGCTGGGGGCGCTGGTGCTGCCCGCCGCGCCGGTGATCGGCGAGCTGCCCACCGGCCTGCCGCAGCTGACCATGCCCACGCTGACCCTGGCCGACTTGCCGGCGGTGCTGCGCTTTGCGCTGATTCTCGCCTTTCTCGGCTCGATCGATTCGCTGCTGACTTCGCTCGTCGCCGACAGCGTGACGCGCACGCATCATAATTCGAACCGCGAGCTGGTCGGGCAGGGCATAGGCAATATGGTCGCCGGCCTTTTCGGCGGAATCGCCGGGGCCGGTGCCACCATGCGTACGCTGGTGAACATCCGCGCCGGGGCGACCTCCCGGCTGTCCGGCGCGATTCACGCCCTGGTGCTGCTGGTGGTGGTGCTTGGCTTTGGCGGTGCTGCCAGCCATATTCCGCTCGCGGTCCTGGCCGGCATCCTGCTCAAGGTCGGCTACGACATCATCGACTGGCCTTACCTCAAGCGCTTCCGCCATGCGCCGCGTGCGGACGTCATCATCATGTTCGCGACGCTGGCGATCACGGTATTCGTCGACCTGATGACGGCGGTTGCGGTCGGCATCGTCATGGCGTCGCTGCTTTTCGTCAAGCGCATGGCCGAGGTGCAGATGAAAAGCGCCAAGGTCACCTACAGCTCGGACCAGATGGCCGACCTCGCTCCGGAAGAGGCGGCGATACTCGATGCGGCCGGCGGCAGGATCGTGCTGTTCCATGTCGAGGGGCCGCTGAGCTTCGGCTCGGCGCGGGATATTTCGCGCCTGATGCAGTCGTCGACGGAAAAGGATGCGCTGGTGGTGGATTTGTCGGATGTCCCCTTCATCGATACCAGCGCATCGATGGCGCTGGAGGAGGCAATTACCGGCATGCGCGAGATGGACGACACCATCATACTCTGCGGCATGCGCGAGCTGGTGCGCGACACGCTCGCCCGCACCGGCGTCCTCGACCTGCTTGCGTCCCACCAGATCACCCCGACGCGGCTGGAGGCGCTGCAGGCGGCCCGCAACTATATCGAGGGCGTCAAGCCGGTTGCGGGCGCAGCCGCCTGACGGCGGCCTGCCACGCTGCCGTCATTCGCATTTCCGCACAAATCGAATCAGACTCGACGCCGGTATCCTGCCGGCGATTGATCAGTTGCAGCGGTAGCGGCGCACCATGCCGGCATCGAGCCTGATGCCGAAGCCGGGACCCTTCGATACCTCCATCACGCCGTTCCTGACCGGCGGACGGTTGGCCCACAGCGCCTGCCATACCGGGTCGCGCTCGGGATGCGCGAAACATTCGGCATAGGTACCGTGGGGCACGGCGGCGAGCAGGTGGCTGGCGATCTGCGCTTCCTCGTGGTGCGCCATTTCGATGCTGGAGATGGCGCACAGCGCTGCGGCGCGTCTCCAGTCGGTGACGCCGCCGCCTTCGGAGACGTCGTAGTTGACGAAGTCGACCGCGCCGGCATCGACCAGCCGCCGCACGCCCTGGCTGGTGATTTCGCACTGGCCCGCGGTCACCGGGATGGAGATGGCCCGGCGCACGCGCGCCATCAGTGCGGCGTCGTCCTGCCAGTGGCATGGTTCCTCGAACCAGCGGATGTTCAGCGGCTCGATCAGCCGCGCGAAGCGTATCGCGTCCTGCGCGCTCCAGCCGCGGTTGGCGTCCACGCACAGGATGAAGTCGTCACCCGCTGCCCTGCGCGCGATGGCGACGCGTTTGGCGTCTTCTTCCGGCGTGAGGCCGCCGACCTTGAACTTGCAGCCCGCCATGCCGGCCTTGCGGTAGGACTCGACTTCCCTGCCGAAATCCGCGAGTTTCTTTCCCGGCATGTAATAGCCGCCGATGGAAATGATGGGCAGGCGCTCGCGATAGCCGCCGAGCAGCTCGCGCACCGATCTGCCCAGCGCCTTGCCGATCAAGTCCCAGATCGCGCAGTCCATGCAGGCGATGGCCTCGAGCAGGGTTTTGCGGTCGCGGCTGGCATGGGTGAGCGCGAACATCTTCTCCCAGATGCGCTCGTATTCGAAGATGCTCATGCCTTTCACCAGCGGCAGCAGCTCGTCTTCGATGATGCGCGCGATCTCGCCGCTGTGCTCGCGGTTGTCGCCGTTGTAGACCTCGCTCGCGAGGCCGTCCCGCGTGCGCAGGCGGGTGATCACCGTGCAGCGTTTGAGCACGGAGTAGGTCGAGCCGCCGAAGTTTTTCCTGAGCGGAATGTCGATGGCGATGGCTTCGACGCCGTGGATTTTCATGTCGCGGGGGGGGTTAAAATAATTAATAAAAACAAATACTTATAAATAATTCCGCGCCTTGGCTACTTGACCTTCATGCCGGGCTGGGCGCCGGAGTCAGGCGCGAGCAGGTAGAGCCCCGGCGCATCGCCGCTGGCGGCGAGCACCATGCCTTCGGACAGGCCGAACTTCATTTTGCGCGGCGCGAGGTTGGCCACCATGACGGTGAGCCGGCCCTTGAGCGCCTCCGGGTCGTATGCCGACTTGATGCCGGCGAACACCTGCCGGGTGCCGAGCGCGCCGACGTCGAGCGTGAGCCTGAGCAGCTTGTCGGCGCCCTCGACGTGTTCGGCCATCGTAATTCTGGCGACCCGCAGATCAATTTTGGAAAAATCATCGATCGATATGATCGCCGCGTCAGCGGCGCTTTTCTCACCCTCTCCCTTCGAGGGAGAGGGTTGGGGAGAGGGTGCAGTCGTTGTCATTTGCAGGTTTTCCTTGTTGGCGGCGACCAGTGCCTCAACTTGCTTGGGGTCAATGCGGGTCATCAGGTGTTGATATGGCGAAATTCTCTTGCATGGAAGATCGATGTCTGCCCATTTCAATGGCAATGGCAGATTTAGAAGTCCAGCAATGCGTTCTGCTGTAGTAGGTAAGATTGGTGCCAACGCGTAAGTGAGAATTTTGAACGCAGCAATACAATCACTGCACTTACCGTGAAGCTCTAACCTTGCGGCCTCATCATCTTTATTTTTTGCAAGCTCCCAGGGTTTTGCGGCATCAAAAAGTTCGTTAACTCGGTCGGCGTGGCGCATGATCGCGCGGACGGCTTTGCCGTACTCGCGTTTCTCGTAAGCATCTTTTGCTTCCTCAGTTGCGGCAATTGCGCGAAACGTTGCCGCCCATTGAACATCTGTGCCGACCACATCGGGTTTGGGTTCCAGTAGGTGGCCGTCAAAATGTTTGACGATGAACCCGCTGGCACGGCTGAGAATGTTAATAAACTTCCCAACCAGATCGCTGTTCACCCTCGCCACGAAATCATCGAGGTTGAGGTCGATGTCCTCCATCGTCGGTCCTAGCTTGGCGGCATAGTAGTAGCGCAGCCACTCGGGGTTGAGCCCCTGCCTGATGTAGCTTTCGGCGGTGATGAAGGTGCCGCGCGACTTGGACATTTTCTCGCCGTTGACGGTGAGGAAGCCGTGGGCATGGATGCTGCTCGGCTTGCGGAAGCCGGAGTTGTCCAGCATCGCCGGCCAGAACAGGGCGTGGAAGTAGAGGATGTCCTTGCCGATGAAGTGCACCATCTCGGTTTTTTCGGCTTCGGCCTTCGCGCCGTCGGTGAAGGCGTCGAAATCGATGGATTTGCCGGCGGCCTTCTGCCTGTCGCAGTAATTGCGGAAGCTGCCGAAGTAGCCCACCGGCGCGTCCAGCCAGACGTAGAAATACTTGCCGGGCGCGCCGGGAATCTCGAAACCGAAGTAGGGCGCGTCGCGCGAGATGTCCCAGTCGTTGAGGCCGGCGGCGAACCACTCGGCCATCTTGTTGGCGGCTTCGGCCTGCAGCGTGCCCGAGCGCGTCCATTGCTTCAGGAATTCCGCGCAGTCGCCGAGCTTGAAGAAATGATGCTCCGAGGATTTGCGCACCGGTGCCGCGCCCGACACCGTCGAGTACGGGTTCTTGAGGTCGGTGGGATTGTAGGTGGCGCCGCACACTTCGCAGGAGTCGCCGTACTGGTCCTTGGCGCCGCATTTCGGGCATTCGCCCTTGATGAAGCGGTCGGGCAGGAACATTTCCCTGACCGGGTCGTAGAACTGCTCGACCGAGCGCCTGGTGATCAGCCCCTTTTTGTCGAGCCGCCGGTAGATTTCCCCGGCCAGCGCGCGCGTTTCTTCCGAGTGCGTCGAATGGTAATTGTCGAAGCTCACCAGGAAGTCGTCGAAGTCGCGCTTGTGCTCCTTCCACACCCGCGCGATCAGCTGCTCCGGCGTGATGCCCTCGCTTTGCGCGCGCAGCATGACGGGCGTGCCGTGGGTGTCGTCGGCGCCGACGTAGTGCACTTCATGGCCCTGCATGCGCTGGAAGCGCACCCAGATGTCGGTCTGTATGTACTCCACCAGATGGCCGAGGTGGATCGCGCCATTCGCGTAGGGCAGGGCGGAGGTGACGAGGATGCGGCGTTGGGTCATGGGCATTGCGGCTAAAGTGCTGAATTGTAACAAACATGGCCAGAGCGCCCGACAGCGTATTGCGGCCATGGCAGCGCGCCGGAATATGGCGGGAGAACAGCGGAAAAACCTTGTCGCTTAAGAGGTTGAAAGTAGGCGCAGGTGCGGATAGGTCTTATAATCGCGCCCTACATTTGGACGGAACGGAAAATCCATGGCCATTACCGAGCAGCAGGTTCAGGACGCCCTCAGGCAACTGATCGATCCCAACACCAAAAAAGACTACGTCACCACGAAATCGGTGCGCAGCGTCAAGGTCGACGGCGACAACGTCGTGGTCGAGGTCATGCTGGGCTATCCGGCGAAGAGCCAGCTCGAGCCCATACGCAAGGAAATCACCGCCAGGCTCAGGAGCCTGCCGGGAATCGGCAATGTAAGCGTCAATGTCGGCATGAAAATCGTGTCCCACGCAGTGCAGCGCGGCGTGAAGCTGGTGCCGGGCGTGAAGAACATCATCGCGGTTGCTTCCGGCAAGGGCGGCGTGGGCAAGAGCACCACCGCGGCCAACCTTGCCCTGGCGCTGGCGGCCGAGGGCGCCAGCGTCGGCGTGCTCGATGCCGACATTTATGGTCCGTCGCAGCCCATGATGCTGGGCATTGCCGGCCGCCCGGAGTCCAAAGACGGCAAAAGCCTGGAGCCCATGGAAGGCCACGGCCTGCAGGCGATGTCCATCGGCTTCCTGATCGACACCGAAACGCCCATGGTGTGGCGCGGACCGATGGTGACCCAGGCGCTGGAGCAACTGCTCAACGAAACCAAGTGGCGCGACATCGATTACCTGGTAGTGGACCTGCCGCCGGGCACCGGCGACATCCAGCTGACGCTGGCCCAGCGCGTGCCGGTCACCGGCGCGGTGATCGTGACCACGCCCCAGGACATCGCGCTCATCGACGCGCGCAAGGGCCTCAAGATGTTCGAGAAGGTCGGCATTCCCATCCTCGGCATCGTCGAGAACATGAGCCTGCACATCTGTTCCAAGTGCGGCCACGAGGAGCGCATTTTCGGCGAGGGCGGCGGCAACCGCATGGGCCAGGATTACAACGTCGAATTCCTGGGCGCGCTGCCGCTGGACATCCACATCCGCGAGCAGGCCGACTCGGGCAAGCCGACCGTGGTGTCCGACCCCGACGGCCGGGTGTCGCAGATCTACAAGGAAATCGCGCGCCGGGTGGCGGTGAAGATCGCGGAAAAGCAGCAGGACCACTCGGCGGCCTTCCCCAAGATCGTGGTACAGAACACTTAGGGCACCGGACAGAATGACGCCTGAGTTTCCCCCTCGCCCAACCCTCTTCCCTGCAGGCGGGGGAGAGGGGAATTCATTTTCTTAGGCGCCCCTAGATTCACGCTTTCAGTGCGGGGCATTCGGCTATACAATGCGCGGCATCGCCGCGCTTGCGGCCGAAAATAATGCATACCGCCGAGAGCCTTGGATGTCCATAAAATCCGACCGCTGGATCCGCCGCATGGCGGAAACGCAGCGCATGATAGAGCCGTTCGAGCCCAACCAGATCAAGCAGGCCAACGGACAGCGCCTGGTGTCGTACGGCACCTCGAGCTACGGCTACGATATCCGCTGCTCCAGCGAATTCAAGATCTTCACCAACATCAACAGCACCATCGTCGATCCCAAGCAGTTCGACGAGCGTTCCTTCGTCGACTTCAAGGGCGATGTGTGCATCATCCCGCCCAACTCCTTCGCGCTGGCGCGCACCGTCGAGTATTTCCGCATTCCGCGCAACGTGCTCACCATCTGCCTCGGCAAATCGACCTACGCCCGCTGCGGCATCATCGTCAACGTCACCCCGCTCGAGCCGGAATGGGAAGGCTATGTCACGCTGGAGTTCTCGAACACCACGCCGCTGCCGGCCAAGATCTACGCCAACGAGGGCGTGGCGCAGGTGATTTTCCTCGAATCCGCGCCCGACGACGTGTGCGAGACTTCGTACCGCGACCGCGGCGGCAAGTACCAGGGGCAGGTCGGCGTGACGCTGCCCAAGATCTGACCCGTCCGTGCTTTCCCCCTGTTGTGCTGCGCATCTAACCCACAGGAGTGCGCCATGAGGTTCCGCTTTCCGGTCATCATCATCGACGAGGACTTCCGTTCCGAAAACGCGAGCGGCCTTGGCGTGCGCGCGCTTGCCAAGGCGATCGAGGAAGAGGGCGTGGAGGTGATGGGCGTCACCAGCTACGGCGACCTGTCGAGCTTCGCGCAGCAGCAGAGCCGCGCCTCGGCCTTCATTCTGTCGATAGACGACGAGGAGTTCACGGCCAGCCCCAAGGGCGAGACCGCCGATGCCGTCAAGCAGCTGCGCGCCTTCGTCGAGCAGATCCGGTTCCGCAACGCCGACATTCCGATTTTCCTGTACGGCGAGACGCGCACTTCGCGGCATATCCCGAACGACGTGCTGCGCGAGCTGCACGGCTTCATCCACATGTTCGAGGACACCCCGGAGTTCGTCGCGCGCTACATCGTGCGCGAGCTGAAAACCTACCTCGACAGCCTGTCGCCGCCGTTTTTCCGCGCGCTCACCCATTACGCGCAGGACGGCTCCTATTCGTGGCACTGCCCGGGGCACTCCGGCGGCGTGGCTTTCCTGAAGAGCCCGGTCGGCCAGATGTTCCACCAGTTTTTCGGCGAGAACATGCTGCGCGCAGACGTCTGCAACGCGGTTGACGAACTGGGGCAGCTGCTGGACCACTCCGGGCCGGTGGCGGCATCGGAGCGCAACGCCGCGCGCATCTTCAACTGCGATCACCTGTTTTTCGTCACCAACGGCACTTCAACCTCGAACAAGATGGTGTGGCATTCGACGGTGGCGCCGGGCGACGTGGTGATCGTCGACCGCAACTGCCACGTGTCCATCCTGCACGCTATCACCATGACCGGCGCGGTGCCGGTGTTCCTGATGCCCACGCGCAACCATTTCGGCATCATTGGCCCGATTCCCAAGGAAGAGTTCCGCTGGGAAAACATCGAGAAAAAGATCAAGGCCAACCCCTTCGCGCGCGACGTCAAGGACAAGCCGCGCGTGCTGACGCTGACTCAGAGCACCTACGACGGCATCCTGTACAACGTCGACACCCTCAAGGAGATGCTCGACGGCCACATCGACACGCTGCATTTCGACGAGGCCTGGCTGCCGCACGCCACCTTCCACAAGTTCTACCAGGGCATGCATGCCGTGGGGCGCGACCGCCCGCGCTGCAAGGAATCCATGGTGTTTTCCACCCAGTCCACGCACAAGCTGCTGGCGGGCCTGTCGCAGGCCTCGCAGATCCTGGTGCAGGAGAGCGAAAAGCGCAAACTCGACAAGCACACCTTCAACGAAGCCTACCTGATGCACACCTCGACCAGCCCGCAGTACGCCATCATCGCCTCGTGCGACGTGGCGGCGGCTATGATGGAGCCGCCCAGCGGCAAGGCACTGGTCGAGGAGTCGCTGCTGGAAGCCATCGATTTCCGCCGCGCCATGCGCAAGGTCGACGCCGAGTTCGGCAAGGACTGGTGGTTCAAGGTGTGGGGGCCGGAGCGGCTGGCCGACGAGGGCATAGGCAATCGCGACGACTGGATGCTGCGCGCCAACGAGCGCTGGCACGGTTTCGGCGACCTGGCGCCGGGCTTCAACATGCTCGACCCGATCAAGGCCACGGTGATTACGCCGGGGCTTGACGTTACCGGCAAATTTGCCAAGAGCGGCATCCCCGCGGCGGTGGTCACCAAGTACCTGGCCGAGCACGGCATCATCGTCGAGAAGACCGGGCTGTATTCGTTCTTCATCATGTTCACCATTGGCATCACCAAGGGCCGCTGGAACACCATGGTGACCGAACTGCAGCAGTTCAAGGACGATTACGACAACAACCGTCCGCTGTGGCGCGTGCTGCCGGAATTCCTCAACAAGCATCAGCAATACGAGAAAATCGGGCTGCGCGACCTGTGCGACCAGATACACGGTGTCTACAAGGCCAACGACGTGGCGCGCCTTACCACCGAGATGTACCTATCGGACATGCAGCCGGCGATGCGACCGGCCGACGCCTGGGCGCGCATGGCGCACCGCGAAATCGAGCGCGTGGAAATCGACAAGCTCGAGGGGCGCGTCACCACCGTGCTGCTCACGCCTTATCCTCCGGGCATACCGCTGCTGATCCCGGGCGAGCGCGTCAACGCGACCATCATGCGTTACCTGCAGTTTGCGCGCACCTTCAACCAGCAGTTTCCGGGATTCGAGACCGACATTCACGGTCTCGTCACCGAAAAAAACAACGGCGAGCTGCGCTACTTCATCGATTGCGTAAAAGCGTAAAAGCGAAAAGCCGGCGTGAAGCCGGCTGGCGGTCGCTTCAGGCGGCGATGCGGTCGTAGACCATGAACCGGTAGCTGTGCCGGTGTTTGTCGTCGGCGGCAAACGCCTGCGAGGAATGCTCGCGCCATTGCGCCGGCGCCATTTCCGGCATGAAGGTATCGCCCTCAGGCTCGGCATCGACGATGGTGAGGTAGATGCGGTCGGCAACCGGCATCGCGGCAAGATACAGTTCGCCGCCGCCGATCACGAAAATTTCCTCGTCACCACGGCATGCGGCGATCGCATCCTGCAGGGAGTGCGCGATGACGGCGCCCTCCACCCGGTAATCCTTCTGGCGGGTGACGATGACGGTGGTGCGGCCCGGTAGCAGGCGGCCGATCGACTCATAGGTCTTGCGTCCCATGATGATGTGGTGGCCCATGGTCACGCTTTTGAAAAGCTTCAGCTCGTTGGGCAGGTGCCAGGGGATGCTGCCGTTCGCGCCGATGACCCGGTTGCGGGCCATGGCGACGATGAGCGAGAGGCGGGAGGTGCCCGGCTTCCGCGCTTGCGGCTCGCTCACACCGCCACCGGCGCCTTGATCAGCGGGTGCGGATCGTAGTTTTCCAGGGTGAAGTCTTCGTATTTGAAGTCGAAGAGATTTTTCACCGCCGGGTTGAGCTTCATCACCGGCAGCGTGCGCGGCGTACGCGTGAGCTGCTCGCGCGCCTGCTCGAGGTGGTTCATGTAAAGGTGGGTGTCGCCGAAGGTGTGCACGAAATCACCCAGCCTGAGCCCGCACACCTGCGCGATCATCATGGTGAGCAGCGAGTACGAGGCGATGTTGAAAGGCACGCCGAGGAAAATGTCCGCGCTGCGCTGGTAGAGCTGGCACGACAGCCGCCCGTCGGCCACGTAGAACTGGAAAAAGGCGTGGCAGGGCATCAGCGCCATCCTGTCGAGGTCGGCGACATTCCACGCCGAGACGATCATGCGCCGCGAATCCGGGTTTTTTCTGATCTGCTCCAGCACCTGGCTGATCTGGTCGATATGCCTGCCGTCGGGCGCGGGCCAGGAACGCCACTGGTAGCCGTACACCGGCCCGAGGTTGCCGTCGGCATCCGCCCATTCGTCCCAGATACGCACGCCGTTTTCCTTGAGGTAGCGGATATTGGTGTCGCCCTGCAGGAACCACAGCAGCTCGTGGATGATGGACTTGAGGTGCACCTTCTTGGTGGTGAGCAGCGGAAAGCCGGCGTCGAGGTTGAAACGCAGCTGGGCGCCGAACACGCTGAGCGTGCCGGTGCCGGTGCGGTCGCTCTTGCGCGTGCCGTGCTCGAGTACATGCCGCATCAGATCGAGATATGGGCGCATGGGGTCGGGATGACGGGTTCGGAGTCGGAGGAAAACACGGGATGGATTTTAATCGATTTCGGCGCGCGCGGTTTTGCCGATTGCACCTGCCGCTGCGGCTGACGGGAGGTCCGGCACGCCTGAACAGCCGCGCCGCGCCGGGTTGTTATAATCGAAAGCCTTCAAGCTGTTCATTCAAAGGGAAATCCATGCTGGCCAGGCTAGAGCAGAATCCGTCGCCGTTGTCCGAAACCACGCTGGGGCGTGCCTCGCATGCGCTCCTGATACTGCCCAGGGCGGCGAAGTCCGATGCCCGGCTGCGCGTGCCGCACGAGAAACTGCTGCAGGCCGCGCTCAAGCGCCGCGGCAGGAAAATGGACGACCTGGCGAAGTCACCGGTAGGCGCCGATCTGCCGAACGGCGCGTTCGCCGTGTGGATGATGCTGGACGGCAGCCTGCCGGCGTTCGAGCAGCACACCGCGGTGCGCAAGGGCCTGCAACTGCTGCTGGCGGAAAGCCCGCAGCAGATCGAGGTGGGCGTGTTCGGCAGCGGCGAGCAGCGCCGCCGCGCGGCGGAAATCGCGGTCTACGCGGCGTGGGTCAACGGCGCGCGGCTGCCGCAGCGCAAGAAAAAGCAGGGTGAAAAACAAGACGACAGGCCGCTGCAGCGCATCCGCCTGCACGGCTACCGCGCGGCCGACGGCTTCACCGCGCAGCGCGCGCAGGCGCAGGGCAACACGCTGTGCCGCGAGCTGACGGTGCTGCCGCCGAACGAGCTGACGCCGGGCGCCTACCGCGAGCGCATCCGCAAGCTTGCCCGCCAGCATGGCTGGCAACGCGAGGAGTACGACCTCAGGAAGCTGCGCAAGATGGGCGCCGGCGCCTTCGTCGCGGTGGCGCAGGGCAGTGCCGAGCAGGATGCGGCGATCGTGCACCTGCGCTACCGCGGCAGCAGGGCCAAAAAGACCGCGGCTCTGGTCGGCAAGGGCATCTGCTTCGATACCGGCGGCCACAATCTCAAGCCGGCGCGCTACATGCAGGGCATGCACGAGGACATGAACGGCTCCGCAGTCGCGCTTGGCATCCTGCTGGCGGCGACGGAAGCGAAGCTGCCGCTCAACATCGACTGCTGGATGGCGCTGGCACAGAACCACATCAGCCCCCGGGCCTACAAGCAGAATGACGTGGTCACCGCGCTCAACGGCACCACCATCGAGATCGTGCACACCGATGCCGAGGGGCGCATGGTGCTGTCCGACACGCTGACGCTGGCGGCGCGCGGCAAGCCTGATCTCATCGTCGATTTCGCCACGCTCACCGGCAGCATGCACACGGCGCTCGGCGACCGTTACAGCGGCATCTTCGCCACCAGCGAGGAACTGGCGCGCCAGGCCGTGGCCGCCGGCGTCGCTTCAGGCGAGCGCGTCTGCGCGTTCCCGATGGACGACGACTACGACGCGGCGCTCGACAGCGCCATCGCCGATGTCAAGCAATGCACCATGGAGGGCGGCGCCGACCACATCCTCGCCGCGCGCCTGCTCAAGCGCTTCACCGGCGGCCGGCCGTGGATACACATGGATTTGTCGGGGTCGAGCTGCAAGGGCGGGCTCGGTGCCGTGGCCTCAGACGTCACCGGCTTCGGCGTGGGCTGGGCGCTGCACCTGCTCGAAAACCTGCGCTGAATCACGCGGGTGGCGCGCCGCTAGCCTTTTTTCTTGTCCCACACATAGCGCACCAGGCGCTGCCAGCGGCTCTGCGGCTGGGCGAGCTTGTTGTGCGCCTTGTGCGCGAGGTCACGCTGGCGGCTTTTCTTGACCAGTTCGTGCAGTTCGCGCATGGGAATGCCGCCGGGGCCTTTGAGCTTGTCGGGGTCGGGCTTGTCGGTCATGGCGGGCGGGTGCAGACGAGGCGGCGCAAGGGATGAAGTGGGGGAAGCGTCACGATATGTTAAACTCATGCTTGATTTTTTTCGAGTTTTTGCATCATGTCAGGCAGCACGCTGGGTAAACTGTTCTGCGTCACTTCCTTCGGCGAGAGCCACGGGCCGGCGATCGGCTGCGTGGTCGACGGCTGTCCGCCAGGCCTGGAAATCAGTGAAGCCGAAATACAGGTCGAACTCGACCGCCGCAAGCCCGGCACCTCGCGCCATGTCACGCAGCGCCGCGAAGAGGACAAGGTCGAGATCCTGTCCGGCGTGTTCGAAGGCAGGACCACCGGCACGCCCATCGGCCTGCTCATCCGCAACGTCGATGCGCGCAGCAAGGACTACTCCAAGATCAAGGACATGTTCCGCCCCGGCCACGCCGATTACACCTACTGGCAGAAATACGGCATACGCGACTACCGCGGCGGCGGGCGGCAGTCGGCGCGCGAGACCGCGGTGCGGGTGGCGGCGGGCGCGATTGCCAAAAAATGGCTGCGCGAAAAGTACGGCACCATGATCCGCGGCTACATGTCGCGGCTGGGGCCGATCACGATTCCGTTCAAAAGCTGGGACGGCGTTTACGACAATCCGTTTTTCGTCGCCGACGCCTCGTATGTCGCCCAGCTTGAAGAGTTCATGGACAAGCTGCGCAAATCCGGCGATTCAGTGGGCGCGCAGATCACCACCATTGCCGCGGGCGTGCCCGTGGGCTGGGGCGAACCGGTCTACGACAAGCTCGATGCCGACCTCGCCTACAACATGATGAGCATCAACGCGGTGAAGGGCGTCGAAATCGGCGCGGGCTTCGCCGCGGTGGCGCAGCGGGGCACCGAGCATTCCGACGAGATGGCGCCGGAAGGCTTCCTGTCGAACAACGCCGGCGGCATACTTGGCGGCATCTCGACCGGACAGGACATCGTGGTCAATGTAGCGGTCAAGCCGACCTCGAGCATACGGCTGGCGCGCCGCACCGTGGACAAGCAGGGCAAGGCCACATCGATCGAGACCCACGGCCGCCACGATCCGTGCGTGGGCATACGCGCCACGCCGATCTGCGAGGCGATGATGGCGCTGACGCTGATGGACCACGCGCTGCGGCACCGCGCCCAGAACGCCGATGTCGTCACCGGCACCCCGCGCATACCTGCGATGGCGCCGCAGTCGGTGATCGAGAAACTCAGGAGCGCCGCAGCGACCGAGAACCCGGATCCCGACGAAGCGTAACGCTTCGATCCCAATGCCCGCACTGCCGTACCGGCGTCTCGCCGGTTTTTATTTTTTCTACTTTGCCTACCTTGGCGCTTTCGCGCCGTTTTTCAGCCTTTACCTGAGTTCGCTGGGCATCTCCGCCGTCGAGATCGGGGTGCTGATGTCGCTGCCGCAGCTGTCGCGCATCCTGGCGCCGCACGTGTGGGGCTGGCTGGCCGACCGCAGCGCGAGCAGGCTGCGCGTGGCAAAGCTGGCGGGTGTCGCCGGCACCATCAGTTTTCTCGGCGCTTTTGGCGGCGAGGGCTTTGCGCTGCTGTTCACGGTGCTGCTCGCCATGACGTTTTTCTGGAGCGCGGCGTTGCCGCTGGTCGAGGCCACCACGCTGTCGCACCTGGGGGACGACACCGCGCGCTATGGCCGCATCCGGGTATGGGGCTCGATAGGCTTCATCGCCGCGGTGGTGGCGGTCGGCTACCTGCTCGACTGGCTGCCGGTGAAGGTGCTGCTGTGGGTCATTGTGGCGCTGATGGCGGGCATGCTGGCGTTCTGCTGGCACATTCCCGAGGCGGCGGTGGCGCCGCACGCCAGCGACGACCAGCCGATATGGAGCATCCTGAAGAAACCCGAGGTGATCGCGCTGATCAGCGCCTGCGCGCTGATGGCCGCGGCGCACGGCCCGTACTACACCTTCTACACCATACACGTCGTCGAGCACGGCTACAGCAAGTCGCTGGCCGGTTGGCTGTGGGCGCTGGGCGTGATCTGCGAAATCGGCATATTCGTGTGGATGCCGCACCTGTACCGCGCCTTCACGCTGCGCCGCATCCTGATCGCAAGCTTTGCGCTGGCGGTGGTGCGCTTTCTGATCATCGGCTGGGCGGTGGACAGCGTGGTCCTGCTGTTGCTGGCGCAGACTCTGCATGCCGCGACCTTTGGCTCGTTTCATGCTGCGGCGATCGGCTACATCCACAAACTGTTCCGCGGCCGCCACGCCGCGCGCGGCCAGGCGATCTACGGCAGTCTCGCCTACGGCCTGGGTGGAACGGTCGGTGGACTCGCCAGCGGCTACGCCTGGAGCAGCGTGGGGCCCGCCGCCACGTTCACGCTGTCGGCTGCGTGCGCCGGCGCGGGCATGCTGATTTTATGGTGGAAATTGCACCAGCCGGTGCGTTGATAAACCGCATTCGCTACCCATATATATCTGTGCAGGAGATGCGACGACTTTGGCCGGTGACGCGATTTTTATGAGATAATTCCACGTTTACAGCAGCTTACGTTGATAGCTCACGTTGATTTTATGCAACTTTCTTTCTTCGGGCATTCATGACAGCGCAAACTTTATTCGACAAGCTCTGGTCCAGCCACCTCGTGCGCGAGGAAAAAGACGGCACGGCGCTGATTTATATCGACCGTCACCTGGTGCATGAAGTGACCAGCCCGCAAGCCTATGAAGGCCTCAGGCTGGCCGGCCGCAAGGTGTGGCGCGTCGATTCGGTGGTGGCCACCGCCGACCACAACACGCCCACCCGCAACTGGGACAAGGGCCTCGACGGCATCACCGATCCGGTGTCGCGCCTGCAGGTGGAGACGCTCGACAAGAACATCAAGGCGCACGGCGCCAAGGTGTATTTCCCCTTCCTCGACAAGCGCCAGGGCATCGTGCACGTGATCGGCCCCGAGCAGGGCGCCACGCTACCCGGCATGACGGTGGTGTGCGGCGACTCGCATACCAGCACCCACGGCGCGTTTGCCGCGCTGGCGTTCGGCATCGGCACCACCGAGGTGGAGCACGTGCTTGCCACGCAGTGCATGGTGATGAAGAAATCGAAGTCGATGCAGATCGCGGTCGAGGGCGAGCTTGGCGCCGGCGTCACCGCCAAGGACATCATCCTCGCCGTCATCGGCAAGATCGGCACCGCCGGCGGCACCGGGTATGCCATCGAATTCACCGGCAGTGCCATTCGCGGGCTTTCGATGGAAGGCCGCATGACCCTGTGCAATATGGCGATCGAGGCCGGCGCGCGCGCCGGCATGGTGGCGGTCGACGACAAGACCATAGCCTACCTGCAGGGCCGGACCTTCGCGCCCAGGGGCGCGCTGTGGGACAAGGCGGTCGCCTACTGGCGCACGCTGAAGAGCGACGAAGGCGCGCAGTTCGACAAGGTGGTGACGCTGGATGGCGCGGCGATCAAGCCGCAGGTCACCTGGGGTACGTCGCCGCAAATGGTGACCGCCGTAGACGGCAAGGTGCCCGATCCCGCGCGCGAAACCGATCCGGTAAAGCGCGAGGGCATGGAGCGCGCGCTCAAGTACATGGACCTCAAGCCCGATACGCCGATCACCGAGATCCGGCCCGACAAGGTGTTCATCGGCGCCTGCACCAATTCGCGCATCGAGGATCTGCGCGCGGCTGCGGCGGTGGTCAAGGGCAAGAAGGTCGCCGCGAATATCAAGCTGGCGATGGTGGTGCCGGGATCGGGACTGGTGAAAGCGCAGGCGGAGCAGGAAGGGCTGGACGAGATTTTCACTGCCGCCGGCTTCGAGTGGCGCGAGCCGGGCTGTTCGATGTGCCTGGGCATGAACGAAGACCAGTTGTCGCCCGGGGAACGCTGCGCCTCGACTTCGAACCGCAATTTCGAGGGCCGCCAGGGCCCCGGCGGCAGAACGCATCTGGTAAGCCCGGCGATGGCCGCTGCTGCGGCGATCGCCGGACATTTTGTGGACGTGCGCAACTTCAACAACTGATGGAGGCAATCATGAAGCGGTTTGCAATGCTGATGTTGGTGATGTGGGCTGTTGTTCTGACCGGCTGCAACACGGTGCAGGGCGTGGGCAAGGATGTCGAAAAAGCCGGCGAAGCGATTCAGAGATCGACCAAATAGGAATGAACGGACAGGAATGGAAAAATTCATCCGCAAGGAAGGCCTGGTGGCGCCACTCGACCGCGCCAACGTCGATACCGATGCGATCATCCCCAAGCAGTTCCTGAAGTCGATCAGGCGCACCGGTTTCGGCCCCAACCTGTTCGACGAGTGGCGTTACCTCGACCGCGGGGAGCCGGACTCGGACAATTCCGGCCGTCCGCTCAACCCCGGCTTCGTGCTCAACCAGCCGCGCTACAAGGGCGCCACGGTGCTGCTGGCGCGCGAGAACTTCGGTTGCGGTTCCTCGCGCGAGCACGCGCCGTGGGCATTGCTGCAGTACGGTTTCCAGGCGGTGATCGCGCCGAGCTTCGCCGACATTTTCTTCAACAACAGCCTGAAGAACGGGCTGGTGCTGATCAGGCTGGATGCGGACATCGTCGACCGGCTGTTCCGGGAAACGCAGGCGACGGAGGGTTACCGCCTCGCCGTCGATCTCGAGCAGCAGACCGTGACCACGCCGGGCGGAGAAAGCTTCAAGTTCGAGATCGACCCATTCCGCAAGCACTGCATACTCAACGGGCTGGACGACATCGGGCTCACTCTCGAGCGCGCCGGCGAAATCAAGGCCTTCGAGGCGCAGCACCGCGAACGCCAGCCCTGGCTGTTTACCTGAGAAAGGAGAGAGGTGACAGGAGAGAGCAGAGGCGGTTGAATTTTCGCCTCTCGCCTTTCTCCTGTCGCCTCTCGTGATTCATATGAAAATCGCAGTTCTCGCCGGCGACGGCATCGGCCCGGAGATCGTCGCTCAGGCGCTCAAGGTGTTGCGCGCGCTGGCCAGTGACGGGCTCAAACTCGAGCTTGAAGAAGCGCCTTTCGGCGGCGCCGGCTTCGATGCGCATGGTGATCCGTTGCCGCAAAGTACCCTGAAGCTGGCCCGGCAGGCTGACGCCGTGCTGTGCGGTGCAGTGGGCGGCCCCAAGTACGATGCGCTGCCGCGTCCGCAGCGCCCGGAGCAGGGCATCCTGCGCATCCGCAAGGAACTGGGGCTGTTCGCCAACCTGCGCCCGGCGATGCTTTATCCGGAACTGGTCGGCGCCTCCAGCCTCAAGCCGGAAGTGGTGTCGGGGCTGGACATCATGATCATCCGCGAGCTCACCGGCGACATTTATTTCGGCGAGCCGCGCGGCCGCCGCGACAACGCGCGCGGCGAGCGCGAAGGCTACGACATGATGCTGTATGCGGAGCCTGAAATCCGGCGCATCGTCGAAGTCGGCTTCCAGACCGCGCTGAAGCGCAACAGCAGGCTGTGCTCGGTGGACAAGGAAAACGTGCTGGAAACCAGCCGGCTGTGGCGCGAAGTGGCCAATGATGTCGGCAAGAAATATCCGCAGGTTGCGCTGTCGCACATGTACGTCGACAACGCGGCGATGCAGCTGGTGCGCAATCCCAAGCAGTTCGACGTGATCGTCACCGGCAACATGTTCGGCGACATCCTGTCCGACGAGGCGTCCATGCTGACGGGGTCCATCGGCATGCTGCCGTCCGCGTCGCTGGATGCCGGCGGCAAGGGGCTGTACGAGCCCATACACGGCTCGGCGCCCGACATTGCCGGCAGGAACCTCGCCAACCCGCTGGCGACCATCCTGTCGTCAGCCATGATGCTGCGCTACACGTTCAACAAGGACGAATGGGCCTATCGCATCGAGGCCGCGGTCAAGAGCGTGCTTGCGCAGGGCTATCGGACGGCGGATATTTACGAAGCCGGCACGCAGAAGGTGGGCACCGCCGAAATGGGTGATGCCGTGGTGGCAGCGCTTTAATATAAGTATTTGATTTTAAAGGATTTTTTATGAGAAGGGTGGGGCTGGTTGGTTGGCGGGGCATGGTCGGTTCGGTACTGATGCAACGCATGCAGGCCGAGCGCGACTTTGATTTCATCGACCCGGTATTTTTTTCGACCTCGCAGGTGGGCGGCAAGGGGCCGGCAATCGGCGGACGCGAGAGCGGGCCGTTGCAGGACGCAAATGATGTCAACGCGCTCAAGTCGATGGACATCATCCTCACCTGCCAGGGCAGCGATTACACCACCGAAATCTACCCCAGGCTGCGCGCGGCGGGCTGGAACGGCTACTGGATAGACGCCGCCAAGACGCTGCGCATGAAAGACGATGCGGTGATCATCCTCGACCCCGTCAACATGCCGGTGATACGCAGTGCGCTGGCCAAGGGCATCAGGAATTACATCGGCGGCAACTGTACCGTGAGCTGCATGCTGATGGGCATGCACGGCCTGTTCCAGCACGACCTCGTCGAATGGATGACCTGCATGACCTATCAGGCGGCCTCCGGCGGCGGCGCCCAGCACATGCGCGAACTGCTGACTCAGTTCGGACTGGTCAACGCAGAGGTCAAGTCGCTGCTGGCCGACCCGGCTTCGGCGATTCTCGAAATCGACCGCAAGGTGCACGCCAAGCAGACCGACGGCAGCCTGCCCATGGAAAACTTTGGTGGCGTGCCGCTTGCCGGCAACCTGATCCCGTGGATCGACAAGGACATGGGCAACGGCATGTCGCTGGAAGAGTGGAAGGGCGGCGCCGAAACCAACAAGATACTCGGGCGCGGCGAGGCCTTCGGCACCGCCGCCACGCCCATCGACAGCCTGTGCGTGCGCATCGGCGCCATGCGCTGCCACAGCCAGGCACTGACCATCAAGCTCAGGAAGGACGTGCCGCTCGACGAACTGACCGGCATGATCGCCGCGGCCAACGAGTGGGTGCGCGTGGTGCCGAACGAGCGCGAGCGTTCGATGCGCGAACTGACCCCGGCGGCGGTCACCGGCTCGATGCACATTCCCGTCGGCAGGCTGCGCAAGCTGGCGATGGGCGGAACCTACCTGTCCGCGTTCACCGTTGGCGACCAGCTGCTGTGGGGCGCAGCCGAGCCGCTGCGCCGCATGCTGCGCATTTTGCTGGAAACCAGCGTCAAACAGAAAGCACCGGCCGCGGCAGTTTCCTGATCCCCGCCGGGCCTGTCGCGGCGCGTGCTTGCCGCGGTTTGCATAAACGCGCCTGTGCGGCAGCCTCCGGCAATCCACGGCGCATTTGCGCCTTCGATTTCGCACCTTTTCATGCGGCGATTTGAGAGGGGCTGCGGCTTGCGTCTGCAACTGTTTGCTGCTATTTTGGCCGCATACAAAAGGTAAGCAAAATGACGGGTGCAGGGCGAGATTTCAGCTTGAAGCAATGGATGCTGGCGGGCTTGCTGCTGATGCCATGGGTGGCGGACGCGGCGGGCCTGGGGAGACTGACGCTGCTCTCCGCGCTGGGGCAGCCGTTCCTGGCCGAGATCGAACTGATTTCGGTTGGCAAAGACGAGCTGAACGCGCTGTCTGCCAAGCTTGCGCCCCCCGAAGTCTACAGGCAGAAAAATCTGCAGTTCAACCAGGCGATGACCGGCATGCGCCTGACGGTCGAGCGGCGCTCGGGTGGACAGGTCTACATCAGGCTGGCCTCGGGCGCGCCCGTCAACGATCCCTTCGCCGATTTGCTGGTTGAGTTGCAGACGCCCACCGGAAGCATCACGCGGGAATACGTGGTGCTGCTGGATCCGCCCGGTTACGGCGCCAATGCCTCGGCGATCGTCTCGCCGCCAGTGGCTGCCGCGCAAACCCGACCCGCTCCGTCGCAGACCGTCGCAGCCAGTCCATTGCCGGCGCAGAAGACTGCGGAGGCGGCCAGGCCCGCGTCCGTAGCAGCGCAGCCCGCCAGCGCGCAGAAATACGGACCGGTCCGGCGCGGCGAAACCCTGGGCAAGATTGCGCGCAGCCTGAAACCCGCCGAAATCTCTCTTGAGCAGATGCTGGCCGGACTCTACCGCAGCAATCCCAATGCGTTCGTGAACAACAACATGAATTTGCTGAAGGTCGGTGCGACGCTGCAAGTGCCCGACAAGCAGGAACTGGCGGCGGTACCGCATCAGGAAGCGGTCAAGGAGTACCGTGTGCAGGTGGCCAACTGGAAAAACTATCGTCGCAACGTGGCCGATGCGGCACGTCCGGCGGTCGCCGACAGCAAAGGTGCGGACAAGGAAAAAAATGTGGCGGCGAGCGGGCCCGAATCGGTGAAGGTAATCGACAAGGCCGACAGCAGCAAAGGCGCCAAGCCCGTTTTGCGTCTTTCTTCCGGTGCGCCCGAGGCGGGCAAAGCGAGCACGCCGGACCGCGTGCGCGCACTGGAAGAAGAAATCGTGGCCCAGGGCAAAGCCTTGGATGAAGCCAACGAACGCATCAAGCGCCTGGAAAAGGCGCTGCAGAATCCCGCCCCCGCTACTCCCAAGTAATAAAATCCCGGCGTCCGTCTGGCTCCGGACCGGACTGCCAATGTAGATCGCCTGCGATTGTTCCTGCCAGAAGTGCTTTTTCGTAATCCCCTCACGTGACAGGCAGCAAAGGCTTCAACTGCGTGCTGCATGCGTCGTGACGGCATGCGATGTCTGCCAGCGTCGGGCTAACTCGCTGAAACTTGATTAAAAATAGCTGGATCAGGACGCAATATCAGAGTCAATATTAACTTGCATGGCTAACTGTTTGATGTTAGCTTTATTGTCCATCAAAACATAATCTTAAGGGTGGCGTTGTGCGCGATAACACTCTGAAGCAATGGGTATTGGCGGCCCTGTTACTGCTGATGCCGTGGGTGGCCGACGCAGCCGGGCTTGGGAGGCTCACCGTTCTGTCGGCACTGGGACAACCGCTGAATGCGGAAATCGACCTGGTGTCGGTGCGAAATGAAGAACTCTCCACTTTGTCCGTGCGCCTGGCATCGCCCGACATGTACAAGCAGGCGAACCTGCAATATGGCGCGGCCCTGATCGGACTGCGTCTGAGCATAGAAAAGCGCGCGGGTGGCCAGCCTTATGTCAAGGTGGTTTCCACGCGCCCGGTTCAGGAGCCTTTCATCGATCTGCTGATCGAGCTGAACTGGTCAACGGGGCGCATCGCCCGCGAATACACCGCGCTTCTCGACCCGCCCGGATTCGGCTCGGCAGTGGCGGAAATTGCGCCTCCGGTGGCACCGGTAGCGCGTTCCGCACCGGCGCCGTCACCCGCGGCTGCGGCTGCACCCGCAAGGCCGGCAGCGCCGACCGCGGCGGTTGCGGGCGCGAAAGAATATGGTCCGATCAAGCGTGGCGAGAACCTGGGCAAAATTGCCGCCAGCCTCAAGCCCGAGGGCGTGACCCTGGAGCAGATGCTGATCGGCCTCTACCGCAGCAATCCTGACGCATTCATCAACAAGAATCTCAATCTGGTGAAAAGCGGCAAGATCCTCCGTGTCCCGGAACGTGAAGAACTGGCCGCCGTGCCGCAGCAGGAGGCGCTGAAGGAGTACCGCACGCAGGTCGCCGACTGGAATTCCTATCGCCGGCAGCTTGCCGATGCGGCGCCCGCAGCACCCGAATCGCGCGCGGCAGCCAGCGGCAAAATCACCCCGCGCGTCGAAGACAAGGCGGCAGGCGAAGGCGCGAAGGACGTGGTGCGCCTGTCCAAGGGCGAACCGCCGGGCGCTGCTGCCGGCAAGGACAAGGCCGGTGGGACCGAGCGCGTGCGTGCGCTGGAAGAAGAAGTGGTCGCGCGCGACAAGGCGCTCAAGGAAGCGAACGAGCGGATTGCCCAGCTGGAAAAAACCATAGGCGATCAGCAGCGCCTGCTGGAACTGAAGAGCGCGGGCATGGCTGCCGCGCAGCAGCAGGCCAAGCCCGCTGCGCCCGCAGACGCGAAGAAAGACGAAGCCAAGCCTGCGGCACCGGCCGACAAGCCTGCGGCGGAAGCAAAACCTGCCGAGGCGAAACCCGAGCCGCCCAAGGCGGCACCGGACCAGAAACCACCAGTCAAGAAGGCGCAAACACCGCCACCCCCGCCGCCCGAAACGAGCTTGGTCGACACCGTGCTCGGTGAGCCCTTGTACCTGCTTGCGGGCGGCGGCGCCGTACTGCTGGCCGGGCTGGGATTGTGGATGCGTCGCCGTCGCGGCACGCAGGCCGTTGATGAAGACAAGGCAGGGAAAACCGATCCGGCGCTGGGGGATGCCGCTGTGCCCGGTGCTGCTGCCGTTGCCGGTGCGGGCACGGCAGTGGCTGCTGCCAGCGCGGCCCTGGCCGGAGACGAAGTCGATCCGCTCGCCGAGGCCGAGGTGTATATCGCCTATGGCCGCGATGGTCAGGCCGAGGAAATTCTCAAGGAGGCCCTGGCCAAAAACCCCAATCACGAAGGCGCGCAACTCAAGCTGCTGGAAGTCTATGCGGGGCGCAAGGACAAGGCCGCATTCGCCAGCCTCGCCGACGGCTTCAGCAAGCTGACCAAAGGGCAGGGCGACAACTGGCTCAAGGCGGCGGCGATGGGCTATGCCCTGGATCCGGAAAACCCCCTGTATGCGGCCGGCAAGGACGTGCCGGTTGCCGCAGACCTCGATTTCGATCTTGGTGCGGTCGGCACTGGCGGCACCACCACCGACATTCTGCTCGATGCAGCCGCCGCGCAGCAGGCCTCGGGGCAGCCCACGGAAGTGATGGATCCGGGTGCAATGCAGGCGATGGCGAGCGCCGCCGATCAGGCTGCCGCGCCGGTGAATGACTTCGGACTCGACGTGCCCGCAGCAGGCTCGGTGACGCAGACCGACATCGATCTCGATGTGCAGAAACCCGCGGACGGCAATTCGATTGATTTCAACATCGAGTTGCCCAAGGTGGACGAACCGGCCGCAGCGCCGGAACCTGCAGCGCAGGCCAAGGACGAAAGCCTGGATTTCAAGCTCGACCTTCCCGAGATCAGCCTCGACCTCGATGACAAGTCGCCCGCTGGTGCCACGGCCGGCGGCGGCAAGGACGCACACTGGTACGATGTCCAGACCAAGTTCGATCTGGCCAAGGCATACCAGGAAATGGGCGAGAAAGACGACGCCAAAGCGATCCTGCGGGAAGTCATAAAGGAAGGGGATGCCCAGCAGCAGGCTGAAGCTCAGGAGTTCCTGAACAAGCTGGGTTGATACGGACCCGGCCAGCCAGATCGAACCGCGGCAGCATCGCTGTCGCGGTTTTTGTTTTTATGGCCGCATTTCATGGCCGTGCAAGCGGCGCAGTGCGGGAATTTGCTAGGATGCGTCATGCTTGTTCGCAGGCATGGCGCACGAACCGGGAATCGACGTGAGAATCGCGCTGGGAATCGAATATGACGGCAGCTCGTTTTGCGGCTGGCAGACGCAGCCTGCGGGCTGCGCGGCGCAGGACAAGCTCGAGCAGGCGCTGGCGCAGATTGCCGGCGAGCGCGTCGCCACCATCTGCGCGGGCCGCACCGACGCCGGCGTGCATGCGCTGGCACAGGTCGTACACTTCGACACCGCGGCGCAGCGCCCGGAATCGGCATGGGTGCGCGGCGTCAATGCGCTGCTGCCGGCAGCGCTCGCCGTGACCTGGGCGCGCCAAGTCAGCGGCGAATTCCATGCGCGTTACGCGGCACGCGCGCGTTGCTACCGTTACGTGCTGCTCAATCACCCGGTGCGTCCGGCGGCGGACTGCGGCCGGGCAGGGTGGTTTCATCTGCCGCTTGATCTCGAGAACATGCGCGCGGCCGCGCGCCTGCTGCTGGGCGAGCACGACTTCAGCGCGTTCCGCTCGAGCGAGTGCCAGGCGCGCTCTCCGGTGCGCGAGTTGCGGCAGCTCACTATCGAGCGCCAGGGCGACTATGTGATTTTTGAGGTGTGCGCCAATGCCTTTCTGCACCACATGGTGCGCAACATCATCGGCGGGCTGGTTTATGTCGGCAAAGGCAGGCATGCGCCTGGCTGGATGGGAGAAGTGCTTGCCGGCCGTGACCGCACGCGGGCCGCGCCAACCTTCGATGCGGCCGGCCTGTATCTGGCGCGCGTTGATTACGATGCGCAATGGGGGCTGCCGGCAATGCCACGCGCCGGCGTGCCGCGAATTGCCCACCTGGCAGACGCATGATGGCCACGGCAGTCAAGATTTGCGGCATCACGCGCGTGGAAGACGGGCTCGCGGCCGCGCACGGCGGCGCGCACGCCATCGGTCTGGTGTTTTACGCGCCCAGTCCGCGCTGCGTGACGCCCGCGCAGGCCGCCGCCATCATCCGCGCGCTGCCGCCATTCGTGACGACGGTGGGCCTGTTTGTCGATGCCCCCGAACAGGAAGTGCGTGCGGTGCTGGCGCGCGCGCCGGTTGAGCTGCTGCAGTTTCATGGCGCCGAACCCCCTGATTATTGCCGTCAATTCGGCCTGCCTTACATGAAAGCGGTACGGGTCAGGCAGGGGGTGGATTTGCTACAATACGCCTCCGATTACAGCGATGCCAAAGCCCTGCTGCTCGATGCCTATGTGGACGGGACGCATGGCGGCACCGGCAGGACATTCGACTGGAACCTGATCCCGCGGGAATTGCCGCTGCCCATCGTGCTGTCGGGCGGACTGGATCCGGGAAATGTCGCCGATGCGGTGCGCAGGGTCAGGCCGTGGGCGGTCGACGTATCCAGCGGCGTGGAAGCGGCCAAGGGCATCAAGGACGCGGCGAAAATCGCCATGTTCATCACAGGAGTGCGGAATGCGGATATATGACTTACCCGATGCGCAGGGGCATTTCGGTCCCTATGGCGGGGTGTTCGTCTCGGAAACGCTGATCAGCGCGCTCGATCAGCTGAAGGAAGCCTACGCGCGCTATCAGAAAGATCCGGATTTCATTGCCGAGTTCGAGTATGAGCTCAAGCACTACGTCGGGCGGCCAAGCCCGGTTTATCACGCGCGCCGCTGGTCCGAGCATTTCGGCGGCGCCCAGGTCTACCTGAAGCGCGAGGATCTGAACCATACCGGCGCGCACAAGATCAACAACGTGATCGGCCAGGCGCTGCTCGCGCGGCGCATGGGCAAGCCGCGCGT
>JAESFZ010000300.1_pt1 | contig 27120 bp, 25 predicted proteins | sample 9269561 | NCBI WGS metagenome assembly JAESFZ01 (sample SAMN14515552, study PRJNA621657) | algae metagenome | isolation source: Tildeniella nuda ZEHNDER 1965/U140 and co-occurring heterotrophs from wet... | place: Switzerland: Stansstaad, Zurih | collected 1965-01-01
GGTGGTGTTGCCGCTGCGCTGCATCTGTTCCTGCTTGCAGTCGCCCTGCTGCTGGGCCGGGGCTTCGTTGCGCGCGGCCATTTCCTTGGTCATGCAGATGCGGGTGGCCATGCCGCCGCCGGCCCCCGGCGCCATGCCCATGCCCTGCTGCGCCATCATTTTTTCCATCTGCTTGCGCTGTTCCGGCGGCATCGAGGCCAACTGCTGCTGCATCTGGGCCTGCGCGGCGGCCATCTTGGCGCCCATGTCGCCGCTGCCGCCCATCTTGTTGGTGATTTCCCATAACCCGGGCTTCATGGTCTGTGCGGCGGCCGGCGCGGCCAGCAGGCCGAGGCAGGCGATGCCCGCGAGGAGGGTTCCTGAAGGGTGGTGCGAGGAGGTTGGCTTCATGGCATCTCCGTTGTGTGGGTGGAATGCGGTGGATCGAGCGCGCACCGCTACCGGCATTCTAGCCCTGAACGCCGGCTGAGGTAACGGAGAGGGTGGCAGGTGGCGCGGCCTGTTGCCGCCGCGACAAATCGGGTTATGATGATTGGCAGAAATAATCAGAAACAGCGGCACTTAGACCGCCTGCAACGAGGAGATAATCTTGCGAAAAATGACCATCATGGCCGCGACTGCCGCGGCCATCGCCGCCGTCATGGCCTGCATGCCGGCATATGGGCAGGGGAAATCTGCCAAGCCGCCGCGCAGCACCGTCAAGAAACTGCCCGAAGCCGTGCTGAAAAAGGAGGCTGCCGAGCAGACCAGGATTTACCAGAGCCGGGGAGAGGCGGTTCCCGAGACTTACGTCATAGACCGCTCGCTGCTGTCGTATGCGGCCACGCTGCTTCCCGGCTTCGACCGCTCGCTGGCCGAACTCGGCCCCGCGCACCGCTGGCTGGACGTCGGCGCGGGCCGGGGCAAGGCGATACTGGATTATTACGGCGAGCGCTACGACGCCATGCACCCGGAAGGGCGCGAGCAGCGCGGCAGCAAGGCGCAGGCGGTCGCGATCTCGATCGAAGACCGGCGCACCGCGCACTGGCATCAGACGGCCGCGGCCCTGGGTGGCGACAAGATCCGCTATCTCTTCGGCAAAAGGCTGCGCGAGTATTCACCGCAGGAACTCGGCAGGTTCAACCTCGCCACGGATGTCTACGGCGGCTTCTCCTACACTTCCCGGCTTTCGCTGTTCATGGAGAATATTCTTGCCCTGCTCGAAGTGAACGGCAGTTTCTACACGCTGCTCATCAATGTGCATCCCGAGAGCTGGCCCGGCCGCTCTGTCCGACCCGGCAGCGGCTTCCAGACGGAAATCCTCAATGCCGACGGCTCGGAAGTGAAAGTGTGCTCCTGGCTCAAGCGCATCTCCTGCGTGCAGGTGACCTGCGAGACAGACCCCGAATCGGAGACGCCCATAGAGCGCTACCAGGTCAGGAAAATCTGCGAAGGCGTCGCGGTGCCGGCGCTGGAGCCGGTCTATTTCAGCGCCGGCACGCCGCCGGCGCGGCAGTATGAGCTGATTGAGCCTGGGCCGATGGAACAGGCGCGCGCGGCGAACTGAGCATATGTCCGCCGCGGGCGGCTTCAGCGCCTGCGCCTGGCCCCGTTGATGATTTCCTGGCGCACGTCGGTGATTTCGCGCGCGCGCGAATTGCCGACGCCGTTGCAGTGCTCGGTGCGCGGGCAGTAGGTGCTGCGCGGGCAGATCACGCGCGCGGGGCGCAGCAGCGCATCCTCGATCCAGGCGATATTGAGCACGCGCGCCACGGCGCGGATCGCCTCGGTCGCGGCGTGGGGGATTTTGCCTTCGCCGCGATGGCGCACGCACTCCCCGGTGATTTCCGCGATGATGCTGTCGGCGTCGGCGGTGTGCGAGCGCAGCGCCGGTGCCAGGTCGACTCCGACCGACAGCACGTGGGTGTTGCCCGCCATGTCGGCGGTGCGCCGCGAGTGGCAGCAGTAGAGCAGGGACTGTTCGCCGTCGCGCAGCACCGAAATCTGCGAGCCGCGGTCGGCGCCGCGGGTTTCGTGCAGCATGCGGAACACCGCCCAGTTCGGGCAGGGGTCGGTCACCTGCGCCATGTTGCCCCACGGCAGCGGGATGCCGTTGCCGCGGTAGACGGCGCGCAGGTATCCCGGCGGGTAGGCGTCGAAGAAGTGCCAGTACGGATACGGCGAGACCTTGGTCATGCGCCGCATCACCGCCGCCGGCGTGAGCTCGATTTTCTCGCCGGCCTCTACGCGGTAGGACTCGCGCGTGAGGAAGCGCCGGAACGGCACCTTGGGGCACAGCAGCGCGCCGGCAAAAAAGCTGCACTCGAAATCGCGCCACGCGTGCAGCACGTCCTGCGGGCTCATGCCGCCGCCGATGCCGCCGCTGCCCTGGGGGCTGCCGCCCATGTCGCCGCCGGTGGCGTGCGCCGCCTTGAGCCCGTCGCCGTCGTGCAGGATCTTGTGGCCGAGGTGTGACGCGAGGTCGAACTTGAGGCGCGCCGGATCGGACTCCAGCTCGCGGTTGAGATAAATGGTGCGCGGGGCTTCGTAGAACGAGCGCACCACGCTGCGCAGCTCGCGGTCGTTGTCGCGCGCGAGCACGGGCTTGCGCTCGAACCACTGCAGCTTCAGCCCGTGGTGGCGGCACAGCCCCGTCAGATCTTCGACGCCGAGCGGGAATTTGCGCTGGCCGACGTCTTCGGCGGCGCGCTCGAGATCGGGGAAGTCATTGCGCGACATCTCCTGGTGCGAACGGATCAGCAGGTGCGCGAACTGCCGCCCGGTGGTGCCGGTCTGCGCCAGCAGTTCCGGGATCGCCGCCTGCAGCAGCTCTTTCGAGAACAGGAAGGCCGGCTCCAGCGGCACGCTCGCCGCGCCGCCGCTGCGCTGCTGGGCCACCGCGACTTCGGTTTCCGGATTGTTGTCGAGGAACCAGCGCGGCTCGCGCTGGAACAGCGCCGACAGCAGTTCGAGCACTTCGGCCGAGGGCACGCGCTTGCCGCTTTCGATCATGCTCAGGTAGGAGACCGACGGCGCCTTCTCCGCATCCTGCTGGATGCAGCGTGCCGACAGTTCTTCCAGCGTGAGGCCGTTCCTTTTGCGCAGCGCGCGCAGTTTGGTGCCGAGGAAGTGGCTCTGGCGGGTGTGCTGGCTCATGGGGCCTCGCTGACTTGGAGTGAAAGGAGTGGAAACCGGCTCAGAAATTTGCGCAGAGATTTCCGCAGAGATTCGTGTGAAATTAACACTGTGAAATTTCCTTTGTCAAATTTTTCACAAGTTTCACCTATGATGCACTGCAAGACGGCGTAGCAGAGGCCGTGGCCAGGATGGTCAAAGAGGAGGTTCACATGCAATACAACATTCTCATACTCGGCGCTTCCTACGGTTCGCTGCTTGGCACCAAACTGCTGATGGCGGGGCACCACGTGTCGCTGGTGTGCACCGCGCCCACCGCGCGTCTCATCAACCGCGAGGGCACGCGGGTGCGCTTCCCGCTGCGCGGCGAGGCCGCGCCGGTCGAGATCGATTCCCGCCAGCTGCCGGGCGCGCTGACCGCGCTCACCCCCGCCGAGGCCGACCCGCGGGATTACCACCTCATCGTGCTCGGCATGCAGGAGGCCCAGTACGGCTCGCCTGGCGTGCGCGAACTGATGCGCAGCATCGCGCGCGCGCGCAAGCCCTGCCTCGCGATCATGAACATGCCGCCGCTCGCCTACCTGCGGCGCCTGCCCGGGATGGCGGCCGATCTGCTCAAGCCCTGTTACACCGATCCTGCGGTGTGGGAAGGCTTCGATCCCGCACTGATCACGCTGGCGAGCCCCGACCCGCAGGCCTTCCGCCCGCCGGAAGCGCAGAAGAACGTGCTGCAGGTGGGGCTGCCAACCAACTTCAAGGCGGCGCGCTTCGAATCCGAGGCGCACAACGCCATCCTGCGCAATCTCGAAGCCGACATTGAAAATGCGCGCTTCAGTCACGGCGGCGAGGCGCTGGAGATCCCGGTCAAGCTCAAGGTGCACGATTCCATATTCGTGCCGCTCGCCAAGTGGCCCATGCTCATCGCCGGCAACTACCGCTGCATCCGCCGCCACGACATGATCCCCATCCGCGAGGCGGTGCACGGCGACCTCGAGCGCTCGCGCCGCATCTACGAATGGGCGGCGGGGCTGTGCATGGCACTGGGCGCCGGGGCGGACGACCTGGTGCCGTTCGACAAGTATGCGAAGGCCGCCGAAAGCCTGGGCAAGCCGTCCTCGGCGGCGCGTGCGCTGTTCGGCGGCGCCCGCCACATCGAGCGCGTGGATGCCTTGGTGCGGCGCATCGCCTGGCAGCACGGCACCGAGTGCGCGGTGCTCGACGAGATCGTCGAACTGGTGGACGCGCGGCTGGAAAAAAACCGCGCTCAGCCGGCGGAACAGGTGCAGCCGCAACATCTGCCGCAGCAGCAGCCGGCATTCGGGTTCAACGCGGTGCCGAGCATGGCCTAGCGTACCCGACAAAATGAAATTCCCCCCCTCTTCCCGTTCGCGGGGAGAGGGGATTTTATTTTGTTGCCTGCCCGGAGTCTTTACCGCAGGAACCAGACGTAATAAATCGCCAGCCCGGACAGCGCGACCGCCCAGTACCCCGCGAGCGTCACGCGCATCAGTGTTTTCCAGCCGCGCACGTGCAGGCGCCGCGGCAGCAGGCCGTTCATCTGCAGTACCAGCCACAGTCCGGCAATCACCGTCGCGGTGCCCAGCGCGGCGTGCAGCCACGGCAGCCAGTTGTGCAGCATGGCGAGCTCGGCGGCGCTCGCCACCACCGCATTCTCCATGCTGCCCGCCATGATGAGCGCGACCAGCACGGTGTTGAGCAGCACCCAGATGGTCTGGTTGTAGCGGTGCGCGGCGATGTTGCCGCGCCTGGCAAGCCGGGAACCGAAGGTCAGGCCCGCCACCAGCAGGATTTCGAGCGCGAGGTTCAGCTCGGGAATCAGCCCGCCCGAGCGGGTGAGTTTCGCAATGGGCAGATTGCCCGCGGCGTTGATGCCGAGTATCGCGGCGGCGGTAACTGCGAGCAGCAGGCCGCCGCCGATCAGGCTGAAGCGCCGCATGCCCAGTGGCGGCACCCACACGCCCGCCTGCAGCCCGCGGGTATCGTCGAATCCCATCGCCCAGTGCGTGCCGTCGCAGAAGGGCTTGTTTTTCGATGCCCCGCAGCGGCACAGCGCATAGCGGCCGGGGTGATGCGGCCGCGTGCCATCGGCCTTGAGCGGCAGGCCGCTTACGAAGTAAGGCCCGTTTTTTGAAACCGTGACCAGGCACTCCCCTGATTCGGCGGCCGGCTCCGCGCCGTCGACCGAGCAGCTGAGCGCACCCGACGGGCAGCGCCTGACGATTTCAATGACGGCCGCGGCATCTGCGCCGTCCGCCGCGATCCACGGTTCCTGGCCCATGCGGAACACACCGGGCAGATTGTCGGTGCACACGCCGGCATGCGCGCAGACCGCGCGGTTGTCGTGGATGGTGATGCGCTTGCCCCGGTACTGCTGCGCTACGTCGCCTGGCTCCGCGGCCAGTCGCGCGCCGTCGAAACCGGTTTTATTGTGGGTGCCGTCGCAGAACGGTTTTTTCGAGGAATTGCCGCAACGGCACAGCGCGACCGTGCCGCGCGACGGCACTTCCGCGCCTTGCGCATCACACACGCGCGCCGTGCCGCGCAACAGGTACGGGCCGTTCTTCTTCACCTCGATCGAGGCGTCGCCGGATGGTGCCGGGATGGTCATAGGTTTCCCTTAGCGAGGACTCCCGGCGCCAGTTTCTTCCTGTTCGCGCTGCCTGGCAAATAATGCGGAAACCTGCTCCGGCCTGCGGCATGCCCGGGAGCTGCCGCCGCGGGATGCGGCGCAGCGTCCACCTGCGCCGGCAAGGTCAGCGGGAGTGCCCGCCCTGCAGCTCCGCGAGCATTTTCTCAAGCTCGGCAATGCGCTGATCGCGCTGCGCCAGCAGGCGTTCGACATCGGCCGCTTCGAAGCGCTGCGGAATATGCTGCGGGCAGTTGGCATCCCATGCAGAGAGCTTGAACAGGATCACCTGTTCGCCGCGCGATTGATAGTCCGGCGGCATCAGCTTCGCCAGCAGTGCGGCATCGTCCTCGACGACCCGCGCTTCGCCCCACAGCTTCACCCGCTGGCGGCGGGCGTAGTCGATCAGGAACAGGTGCGCCCTGGGGTTTTCGGCCAGGTTGCCCTGGGTGATGAACTGGCGGTTGCCGCGGAAATCCGCGAAGGCGATGGTCGTGTCATCGGGCACGTGCAGGAAACCCGGTGGGCCGCCGCGATGCTGGATGTAGGGTTGGCCGGCCGCGTTGGCCGTGCCCAGAAACACGCTGGTCTGTGCGCCGATGAACGCGGCGAGGTCCGGCGTGATCGTGGTGCCCCAGCCGGCGCCGGATTCCATGCGCGCGTAGGCGTGGCGGGAACCCTTGCGCGCCTGTATGGCCTTGACCGTCGGGGTGAAGGCGACATCGCTGGCGATGGGTAGGGCTTTGGTCATGGCAGCTCCTGCAAGTAGTGTTTGTCGGGTGCGTCACGCGCGCGAATGCGCGCGCGTGACGTCCTGCCCCTCAGGCGGCCGCTACCTGGCGCTCGACTTCCTTGGGGTTGGCGAAGTAGCCCGCGCCCATGCCCTGGCTCATCGGATCGGGGAAGATTTCTTCGGTGCCGGCTTCGATTCCGGCAACGATGGCGCGCGCCGCGTCGGCGGGCGAGGTCTTGTCGAACGGAATGTCTTTGGCCATGCGGGTGTCTATGGGTCCGGGATAGACGCCGAACACCTGCGTGCCCTGGCCCTTGAGCATGGCGCGCGTTGCCTGGGTCAGCGAATGCGCGGCCGCTTTCGAAGCGCTGTACGAGGCGAGCAGCGCAAAATTCACCAGCGAGGCCACCGACGCGATGTTGGTGATGGCGCCGCCGCCGTTTCTGGCCAGCACGGGGGCGAACGCCTGGGTCACGGCAAAGGTGCCGAAGTAATTGACTTCCATCTCCTGCCGTCCGGCGCTGATCCACTTCGGGTCGGTGAAGGCGCCGCCGCTGTGGGCGGCCACGCCCGCGTTGTTGACCAGCAGCTGCACGTCGGGCGCCGCCGCAACCGCAGCGGCGATCTGCGCGGGATCGGTGACGTCGAGGCGCAGCGCGACCACGCGCTTGCCATGCCGTGCCGCGAGCGGCGCCAGGTCGTTGAGATTGCGCGCCGCGGCGTACACCTTCGCCGCGCCGGCCGCCACCAGCGCATCCACGATTGCGGCGCCGATGCCGCGATTGGCGCCGGTCACCAGCGCCGTCCTGCCTTGGATCGAGTAAGCCATTCTGTACTCCCTTTAACAAGATTAAAACAGACAGGTCTGTCTATTCAGGGCTTGACTGTAGACAGATCTGTCTGTATTGTCAAGCATGCCTCGAAAAAAGACTCCCAAGACCCCGCGCGCCCCGCAGTCCGGGCGGGCGCCCGCACGGCAGCCCAGTGTGCGCGAGCGCCTGCTCGACACCGCCGACCGCCTGTTCTACAAGGAAGGGGTGCGGGCCGTGGGCATAGACCGCGTGCTGGCCGAAGCCGGCGCAGCCAAGGCCTCCCTCTACTCGCACTTCGGCTGCAAGGACGACCTGGTGGCGGCCCACGCCGAGCGCCGCGCCGCCGCCGCCCGCGAGCAGATCGAAGCCTGTGTCGCCGGCTTTCCGCCGGCCGAACGGGCGCTGCGCTTTTTTGACTGGGTGGCGGAATGGACCCGCTCGCGCGACTTCCGCGGCTGCCCGCTGCAGCACGTCGTGGCCGAGCTGAGCGACCCCGGGCATCCGGCACGCCGCGTGGTCGCCGCGCAGCGCGAGTGGATGCACGCGAAATTCCTGGAGTGGGCGCGGGCGGCGGGCGCGGCCCATCCGGCGGCAACGGCCGGCGCGCTGGTGGTGCTGTTCGACGGCGCGGTTGCCGCGTCGGAACACGACGGTCCGCAGCGCGCGCGCGACGCGCGCTGGCTGGCAGGGCAGCTGCTGGCGCGTTGAGGCGCTGCCGGCCGCCTCAACGCCCCAGCTTGAAATCGCGCGGCCTGCAGGTGTATTCTGTCCGCGGGGGCAAACAGGACCCCCGGGATTTCTCCCTCCAAGACGGTGCCCCGTCCAATTCCTGCCAACGTCACTTGGAGGGCACCATGCGTTACACGCTTACCCCGATTCACTGTCGTCCCTGGCTGCTGAACGGCCTGTCGATGCCGCTCATCGAAAGCCATTATGAAAACAACTACGGCGGCGCGCTGCGGCGCCTGAACGCGATCACCGAGCAGCTGGAAGGGCTCGACATCGCGACCACCCCGCGACACGTCATCAGCAGCCTCAAGCGCGAAGAGCTGATCGCGCTCAACTCCACGCTGCTGCACGAACTCTACTTTGCAAGCCTGGCGTTCGGTGACAGCGCGCCGTCCGGCATGCTGGCCGAGGCGCTGGCGCGCGATTTTGGCACGGTGGATCGCTGGCGCGATGAATTCATCGCCATCGCCAACAGCCTGGCCGGCGGCTCGGGCTGGGTGTTGCTGGTCTACGTGCCGCGCGACCGGCGGCTGATCATCCAGGCGGCGGGCGACCACGGCCAGACCATCGCCGGCGGCATCCCGATACTCGCGCTCGACATGTACGAGCACGCCTACCACATCGACTTCGGCGCCAACGCCAAGGCGTACGTCGAAGCCTTCATGCGCAATATCGACTGGAAGGCGGTGCAGGGCCGGTATGAGGACGCTTCAAAGGTCGAGCCGCCGCGTCCCCTGGTGCAGGAGGAGTTCGGCGACCTGCCCGGCGTCGGCCCCGAAGAAGTGAAGGCCATGCTGGATGCCGGCAAGCCGGTGCAGTTCATCGATGCGCGGCCGCGCTTCTACATCTCGCGCACCCAGGACATCATCAAGGGCGCCACCTGGCGCGACCCCGACAAGCTGCAGCAATGGGTCGGCGACCTGTCGCAGGACAAGCCGGTCGTGGTGTTCTGCGCCTACGGCTTCCATATCGGCTGCAAGACCGCGGTCGCGCTGCGCGAGGCAGGCTTTGACGCCAAGTACATGAAAGGCGGCCACACCGGCTGGAAAGCCGCCGGCGGCCCGGTCACTGCGCATGTCTGAAAAAATATAAGGGCAGAAGCAAGTGTAAAAGCGAATGCAGACGCAAAACAAATCCCCTCTCCCCCGCAAACGGGGGAGAGCCTGCGCAGCACGCGAGGGGGCCGGGCAGGGGGAGGGGGTAAGTAGATAAGTGAGAAAGAAAGCAGGTAGCACAAGAGCCATAAAAAAACGGCGCCCCCAGGCGCCGTTTTTATATCCTACAGCCCAGCCGAATCACCCGCCGAAGGTATAGCGGCTGCCGACGTTGGAGTAGACCACCTTCTCCGGCATGCGCTGGCGCAGCATGTCGATGAAGCGCTCGCCGGTGCAGTGCATGGGCACGATCACGTCGGGATTCAGCGCCTCCAGTTCGCGCATGCTGTGCTGCAGGTAATCGAGCGGCGCGGGGCCGAGATGGAAGCCGCCCAGCACCGCGTGCACCTTGTCGACGTTGGCGGCTTTCATCGCGCTGCGCACCGTGTTGATGATGCCGGTGTGGCCGCAGGAGGAAATCACCACCAGGCCCTTGCCCTTGACGATGTAGCAGGTGGCGTGCTCGTCGGGGTGGGTGTCCTTCACCAGCTTGCCCGCGCGCTCGGCGTCGGTGAAATGGTCGTCCACCACCAGCGAGCCGCCGGTGACTTCCTCGAACGAAGTGCGCTCGATGTAGCCCGAGGTGAAGGCGCCGTCCAGCGCCTGCGGTTTGGGGCAGCACACCGGCAGCACCTTCTGCGCCTCCAGCGCCGCGCGGTCCAGCGTGCACCAGGGCATGGGTTCGCCGCCTTCCTTGATCCACTTGGTGCGGAACACCGTCTCGCCGCCGACGTAAAGCGCGATGTCGTCGCGCATCTGCGCGCGGTGCTGCTTGACGAAACCCTGCAATCCGCCGAAATGGTCGAGGTGACCGTGGGAGAGGATCAGGCCGTTGATCTTGGCGGGCTCGATGTTGAGCAGCTCGAAATTGCGGTTGATGATTTCCGGCGTGTAGCCGAAGTCGAGCACGTACTGCGCCTTGGCGCCGTTCATCTCGGAGGTGAGGTGCAGCGACAGCCCCCACTCGCAGGCGAAGGTCATCTCGGGCCGGCCGTAGATGCGTCCGACGTGCTCGATCTGCACCTGCGGGTGCGCGGCCCTGGGCAGGAAGCGCTCGTAGCGCGAATCGACCAGCACGCGCACGGTGAGGGCGTCGACGACGGGGGCGGTGAAGGGGGTTGTTGCGCTCATGGTGGCTGGTTTTCTCCGGGCGGTTTCACGGGGTGACTGGCGTACGCTCGTTTGAGGCAGAGCCTAACACCGCCGGACGCGCTTGTGTGCGCCCGCCCGCGCGGCGGCGACAGGAAAATCCAGGATCGGGCGTATCATGATCGTGGTTCCATTTGATGGAGTGTGCCGCCATGACAAAGCCCGTGCGTTCCGCAAAAACATCCGCAAAAACATCTGCAAAAAACAGGACCGGCAAACCCGTTGCCAAGGGAAAAAGACCGCCCGCGCCCACAGGCAAGGGCACGGCCAGCCGCGAAGAAGTGCGGCGGGAGGTGCGCCGCACGCAGGTGCCGCGCCAGTCGCAGCGCCCCGCCGAGCGCAGCAGGCAGCGGCGCAGCGGCAAGCCCTGAGCGGATCAGGCGATACCGGCAAACACCGCGAGCGAGCGGTTGACCTTGAGCATCTTCGCATCACTGTGGGCGCGCTCAGCCCGGCAGCGGGATGAACGTCGCATCGAGGGCGGCGGCTGTCGCGCAGGTCGGCGAACCGACCGCTCAGGCGCCGAAATCCGCCTTCAGCACGATGCGGTAACGTGCCTTGCCCGCCTTGAGGTGGGCCAGGGCGTCGTTCACCCGGCTCATCGGAAACTGTTCCACCTGCGGCTCGATGCCGTGGCGCGCGCAGAAGTCCAGCATCTTCGCGATGTTGCCCGGCGAACCCGTCGGCGAGCCCGACACGCTCTTCTGTCCCATGATCAGCGCAAAGGCCTGGACCGGGATCGGTTCCAGCACGGCGCCCACGAGATGCAGCCGACCCTTGGGGCCGAGGCTGGCGATGATCGCGTCCCAGTCGAGCGCGACGTTGGCGGTGACGATCACCAGATCGAGGCTGCCGGCAATGGCGGCGATGGCTTTCGAGTCGCGGCTGGACACTACGCGATGCGCACCCAGCGCGCGGGCCTCGTCGTGCTTTGACACGCTGGAGGTGAAGGCAGTGACCTCGCAGCCCCAGGCCTTGAGGAAGCGCAGCGCCATGTGGCCGAGGCCGCCGATGCCCACGACTCCCACCCGGCTGGTGGGTTTGATGCCGTATTCCAGAATCGGATGGAACACGGTGATGCCGCCGCAAAACAGCGGTCCGGCCGTTTCCGGCGACACCCCCGCGGGCAGCGGAATCGTCCAGGCCCAGTGCGCGCGCACCCGGTCTGCAAATCCGCCATGGTGGCCGACGATGGTGGGCTGCACGGTGGCGCACAGATGCTGGTCGCCGCCGATGCAGGGAGCGCAGTGCATGCAACTGCGGCTGGTCCAGCCGACACCGACCTGCTGTCCCTGCCGGAGGCCCTTGACCTGCGCGCCCAGCGCGACAACGCGGCCCACCACTTCATGCCCCGGTACCAGGGGGTAGGCGGACATGCCCCAGTCGTTGTCGATCATCGACAGGTCCGAATGGCACATGCCGCAATACTCGACGGCGACTTCAACCTCTTCGTCGCCGAGTGGGCCGGGATCGTAGTCGTGGCGCTCCAGTTTCTGTTTGGCGGCCTTGGCCGCCCATGCGCGGATCGTGGTCATGGTTGTGGCTCCGTGGATGGAGAAGGATTTCTGGCCTAGTGTATTCCCTTGTTCGAGGGACTGTCGGGAAGAATCGCCCCAGTGTTACAAAACGCGTGCAATTCCGGAGCAAATGCCGACCCGGTCCAGCATGCGCCGATCCACGCCGGGCAACGGTGATGGCGTCCAGGTGGCATCGGACGGGCTGCGAAGAGAGAGCAGAGCGGAGTTACAGGAGTAATGAGTCGGCCCCGGTAATGTTCGACACCCGCTGTCCAGGACAGCGCCCGCGCGTGGAGCCGGTTTCACGGGTGTTTCGCGGGCGATTGCACTGGGTTAGAGTGTTGCGGTTTTCTGCACTACGGTGATCCCTTGCCGTTCGCTCCCAACTGCTCCGAGGACAATGCGCCATGAAAAAAATTTCGATCGCCCGATCCTGCGCCGTGCTGTGCCTGCTCACCGCCACTGCGCCCGCGATGGCGCAAACCGCCTACCCCGAACGCCCGGTGCGCCTGATCGTGCCCTTTGCCGCCGGCAGCGCCACCGACTCCTCGGCGCGCATCTTCGGTGTGCAGATGGCGAGCCAGATCGGCCAGCAGATCATCATCGAAAACCGCGCGGGCGCCGGCGGCGCGATCGGCATGCAGGCGCTCGCCAAGGCCGCGCCCGACGGCTACACCATTGCCTATGCCGGCGCCGGCCCGCTGGCCATCAACCGCAGCATCACGCCCAATCTGCCGTACGACGTCGAAAAGGAAGTGCAGGCCATTTCCCAGGCCATCAGCTCGCCGCTGCTGCTGGCCGTATCGCCGACGCTGCCGGCCAAAAACGTCAAGGAACTGATTGCCCTGGCCAGGGCGCGCCCCGGCCAGCTCGCCAACGGCTCGGCCGGCACCGGCACGGTCGGCCATCTGGCCGGTGAATACTTCAAGAACCTGAGCAAGACCGACATCCTGCACGTGCCCTACAAGGGCGGCGCGCAGGCGGCAACCGACGCCATGTCGGGATTCGTGCAGATCCTGTTCGATCCGACCAGCAGCCTTGCGCCGCACGTGACCAGCGGCCGCCTGCGCGGCCTTGCCGTGACCGGGCCCAAGCGCATCAAGCCCTTCCCCAACCTGCCGACCGTGGCCGAATCCGGCTTGCCCGGCTACGAAGTCACGACCTGGGGCGGCATCATCGGCCCCGCCGGCATGCCCAAACACATCGTCGCCCGGCTCAGCGAAGAGGTGCAGAAAGCGGCCAAGTCGCCCACGGTGATCGAGCGGTTTGCCGCGCTGGGTACCGACCCGATCGGCACCACGCCGGAGCAGTTCACCGAATTCATCCGCAAGGAATACCTGAAGTGGGGTGAAGTCATCCGCCGCGCAGTGCCGAAGCAATAACCGCGCGCCCGCAACACCGGCCCCCGGGGGCAGCCGCCGCTCCGGGCATGCCGCCGCATCAGCGGCCGGCGACGAAGCGGCCGAGGCGCACCGCGGTCTGCCCGCGGTAGAGCCGCTTCGACGGCATCACCAGCACGCAGTCGTCGTACGGCGTGCGCACTTCGCGTTCGCCGTCCCAGCCGATCAGCGTGCCGGCCTCCCTGATGACTTCCAGCCCGGTGAAGCTGCGCGCGAACCGGAAGGCCTCGGCGGTGATGGTGACCGGATGGGTGACTTCCACCGTCTTCTGCGCGAGCGGCGTGTCGGCAAAACGCAACGGGCCGCGCTCGGGGTCGATGATGCCGAAGCGCGCCAGGAAGCGCAGCGTGGTCTCGCGCGCTACCTCGACGGTGCGTCGGGCCCAGTGCTGGCCGCATTCGACCAGCAGCGCATTTTTCGGGCTGGCGGCGTCGCCGAAGGCCGCGTAATCGCGCATGCGCCGGCCGGCCGCGTGCCCGGCATCGCAGACCGCCAGCGCCGGATAGCCGATCTCCGCGGCGAGGATGCGCCCCTTGGCCAGCGGCCCGGCGAGCAGCAGCGGGTCGGACGGATGCTGCATCGAATGGATGTCGAGCAGCAGGTCGGCGCGATCCACCAGCGGACGGATCACGCGCGCGCGGCGCAGGTCAACCGTGTCGCGCGGGCCGTCGAGCACCTCGGCCGTCCACACCCGGTTGAAGTCCTCCTCGACCCAGCGCGAGGCTTCCGGCTGCGCCGCGTCGAAGCGCTCGAAGGCGGCGATGTTGCAGAACACCAGCGTCAGCCTGCCGCACAGCGGGCGGATGTCGGCGCGGAACAGCTCGTCGAGCACGATCGCGCCACAGATCTCGTTGCCGTGGGCCAGCGCGGTGAGCATGACATGCGGCCCCGGCTTGCCGCTGTCGAGGGTGGTGGCGTAATCGATGCCGGTGTTACCCTTGCGATAGGGGCTGATGTCCGGGGCGGTGATGTCGACGGTATAGGCGTTGGGGTCGGTCATGATTGAGGTACATGCGGGATTTTGTGTCAATTGCAGACTGAACGAGAAGTTGAGGGGTAAAGTGAATGCTCTCACTTATTTGACTTTAGCGTGCTGCTTTAAGGGTAAATTAGTCAGGCAGTTGTTTTTCCGAAAAGATTTTTAATTGACTTAACAGACTGGAAATGTTTTCAGGTGTATTTCCGGGGTTAATGTTCAAAGCAATCTGTTTGGCCGAAATAGAAACTCCAATATTGCTTTGTAATTTCTCGCATAAAGAACTTAATACCTGTTTACCCGGGACTATGGCTAATCTCTGGTCAAAATTGCCCCAATCGTTTTCAAATGCATTAAAAACTTCCGCGCTAATCGTGGCGAGGTCTCTATTTTGATTCTTTCGTTTTAAGTAATCAGATCTTCTCGCTAAATATTGTGAAAAAACATCGGCTCTTAACTGTTCTGTGATTTCATGTAATAGATTGATGACATCTGGCGGTTCGACTTTTCCCCCATGTGACCGCTTGGCTTTATCAGAAATCTTTTTTGTTACAACGCGCTCAATCGTTGGGGTGTCTAGCAGGTAGTTTTCAATTTCCTTACGTTTGTGGATGTGGACGAGATCAAATTCATTGCTTAGTTCGTTACAGATTTCATTGGTTTCTTCTATGGATCGATAGTCGCGATCAAGAATAATTGCTTTAGCGACTTTTGTGCCCAAAGTGACTTCGATACCTCTTGCTAAATCGATGGCTCTTCTCGGGTTAAAGCCATCAATCGGTACAATGGCAAAATCAGATCGATTGGCGATTTTTTCATAGCCATTAGTGCGTGCAAATGCTGAAAAAATTTGAAAATCGCCGCCCTCAACAAAAATTACCCGCCGCGTTTTGGCTAGTTGGGTGAGTATTGGGTTTAAGTTGGATCCCAATACGGAAAATACGTTTAATAGTTGTGATACGTCTTTTATCCCTTTGGCAGATCTCTGCTTTTTGTTAATTATTAAGATGTGATGTGGCTCTACTTCAGAGATGATTTCTGTCGAATGTGTTGCAATGAGTATGTCAGAGTTTAATTCTCTTAAAAGAGAGACAAGTTGTCGCTGTAAGTCCGAATGCAAGTAAATATCAGGCTCATCAATTACAAGGAGTGAAACATTTTTGGATTTAACAATGTGTGTGAGCATTTGAGCCCATACTTGAAATCCGTATCCCGCCCAGTGAAGTTCTCTTGAATACCTTTCTTCTGGGCAAAACATAAACAGAATGGGTTTTTCATTTCGCCTTTGGATTTCTGGAGCCTGAATTTCCATGCCAGGCCACGTTTGGGCTATTAGCCTCTGGAATTGATCGAAGTCATCAGGGTAGTGATGCCAGATATTTCTAAAATTTCTGGAGGCGCCGGGTGAAAGTAATGCTAGTCTGGCTGCTTCTTTCTGATAAAGCGGTTCGATGTGTTCGACGGGGCCTAAAATTGGCACAAAGCCGATTTCGATGTCGAATTCTTGCTTGAAATCGGATGGCGTTCTTACTGCTTTTTTCTTGGAATCACAAACCAGGTAACAAGTGGAGGGCTCGGGGAAGTGCAATCGAAGTGTGTTGCCGTTCGATAAGCGAAAAACAACTTCTGCGGGCTCGGAATCGTCGTAATTATAAAAAACGTTTTCCCCCGCGATAGGAAGTCCCTCCAAATTTATTGTGTATCCCCATCCTGCATAGCCCCTAATTTCTACTGGGGTGGGTTTGCGCGCTCTCGCCCTTCTCATGCCTTCGGAAAGTATTCTGAAAGCGCTGACTATTGTTGATTTCCCGCTATTGTTGGGCCCGGCCAATACGTTGAAATCTTGCAGTGACAGATGAAATTCTTTGAACGCCTTATATTTTCTAAATACAACACTTGTGAAATGAGTAGAAGGCATAAAAAGCTCGCGACTGTACAGACCTTACTTTGATAGCGTTCCGAATTTTGAGTTGATACTTGATGTTTTTTGATTGCTCTTATGGAGTTGATTTGTTAGCCAATCGAAATTGTTCTTTGTTTGATTCAAGGTATTGTTAATTGATTGTTTGGTTTCTGATTTTTGCGGTCCCCCTAACCCCTTCCTCCCAAACACCATATATTCCGCACTGATCACCTCGCGGAATTCGGGCTCCGTCAGCGGCAGCTTGCTCTGGGCCTGTTCCTCATAAATCCGCTGCGCCTCGGCAAACGGAATCTCCTGCAGCTTCAAACCTTTTCCCCGCCCGTAGTCCGTCAGCTTTGACGCAAAGTGGTGCCCGATGCGAAAGGGCACTTCGGCCTTCTGCAGCAGGGCGTCGGCGATTTCGGTGGTGGTGGAGTAGTCGGCGTGCACTTCTTCCAGCGCGCGCGCCTTGTTGACGACCACGGCGTCGACCACTTTCCTGAACAGCCCGAGCACGATGAGCGTACGGCCGGCCGGCACCGGGTCGTACATGCGGTAGTCGAACATGCCGCTGCGGTTGTTGTGCGACACCCAGGTCATGGTCTGCATTTCACTCAGCACGATGCTGGACTGCGCGCGCAACTGTTCCAGCGCGGCGGGGTTGCGCTTCTGCGGCATGATGCTGCTGGTGCCGGTGAGTTCGCCCTCGGCCAGCATGAACCACGGCTGCGGTTCGGCGTACTGGGCGTGGACGTCCTGCGCGAACATGCCGGCCTGCAGCGCGATGACGGCGTAGGCGTTCGCCACGTCGAGCGCGCTGTCGATGGGCGCGAGGTGGTTGGCGTCGTAGGCGTTCTCCACCAGGCCGTCGAAACCCAATAGTTCCGCCAGGCGCTTGCGGTCGAGCGCGAAGCTGGAAGTCGCCAGCGCCGCCGCGCCCAGCGGGCATTTGTTGACGCGTTCGTATACCTGCTGCAGCCGCTCGGTCGCGCGTGCCAGCGCGCCATCGAAGGCGAGCAGGTAATGCGCGAAAGTGGTGGGCTGGGCCTGCACGCCGTGGGTGTAGGCGGGGATGATGGTCTCGACGTGTTCCTCGGCGCGCTTCAACAGGCTTGCACGCAGGTCGAGCAGCGCCTGCATGACCTGCAGCAGTCCGTCGCGCAGATTCATGCGCGCGATGGTGGAGGCGAGGTCCTGGCGGCTGCGGCCGGTGTGCAGTCTTGAGGCTTCGGCGCCGGCGGCGGCGATCAGCCGCGGCTCGTAATCGAGGTAATCCGCCGAGGTGCGCGGCGGCAGCTTGCCGCTGCACTCGTCTGCCATGACCTGCGCGATGCCCTTGGCGATGCGCGCCGCCACTGCGCGCGGCACGATGCCGGTCTCGGCGAGCATGACGATGCTGGCCTTGTTGATTTCGTCCAGCCATTCCACCGAGCGCCCGCCGCCGCGGAAGGTGGCGTTGATGTCGAGGGTGTGCGCGGTATCTGAGGGCATTGCTTGTGGTTTCTAAAAATTGTAATTAAAACAAATACTTATGTGAAAACGTGCCACGCTGTGCCACTCTGGGTCTTTATATCACTCGCGGCCAATCTTGCGCGCGACGTGGATCATCGCCTCGATCACCGGCTGGAATTCGTGGCCACGCGTGGTGAGCCGGTATTCCACCTGAGGGGGTTTGGTCGGCAGCGTGCGGCGTGCCACCAGCCCCTGGTCCTCCATTTGGCGCAGCCGCTGCATGAGCATTTTCGCCGAAATGCCGCGCAGGTCGCGGCGCAGCTCGCCGAAGTGCCGCGGGCCGCAGCCCAGATACCAGAGGATGCGCGTGGTCCAGGCGCTCGCCAGGAACTTCAGGCACAGGTCGAGCGGGCAATCTTCGGGCGGCGGATTGCGTCGGGGCGAACGGGCGATCATGGATATGCCATTGCCATCGTCGTTATTCTGGTCGCGGGGAGCGGCGCCCTGGGAAAGAGGGCGTCGGGCGCTATGCATTGTTCGGCAGCGTCACCATTTTGTCAAAAACATATGCCAGAAAGACGCTTTTAAAAAACCGGGTTTCGAGTGGTGGTTACCGTGTCGTAACCTCTTTCACGCAGCGATTGCCGCGCGTATATTGATGCTGCGCATGCCGGCTGGCGTGTCCGCCAAACCCGATGATTGCAGTGTATCCGCGCGGCTTCGACGGTGTGCCGCCGTGCCGCATTCGTTTCAATTTCAACCGCACGCGCCGCGTGCATACAGGAGCCTACATGCCGAACTATACCGAACTGCTGACCCCGAAAAACTGCCAGTTCATTTTCATCGACCAGCAGCCGCAGATGGCCTTCGGCGTGCAGTCGATCGACCGCCAGGTGCTGAAGAACAACGTCGTCGCGCTGGCCAAGGCGGCGAAGGTGTTCGGGGTGCCGACGACCATCACCACCGTCGAAACCGAGAGCTTCTCCGGCCATACCTACCCGGAACTGCTGGCGGTGTTTCCCCAGCACAAGATACTCGAGCGCACCTCGATGAACTCCTGGGACGACCAGAACGTGCGCGACGCGCTGGCCGCCAACAAGCGCAAGAAGGTCGTGGTGTCGGGGCTGTGGACGGAAGTCTGCAACCTGATGTTCGCGCTCGACGCGATGCGCGACGGCGGCTACGAAATCTACATGGTCGCCGATGCCTCCGGCGGCACCTCGGTGGACGCCCACAAATACTCGATGGACCGCATGGTGCAGGCGGGCGTGGTGCCGGTGACCTGGCAGCAGGTGCTGCTCGAACTGCAGCGCGACTGGGCGCGCAAGGAAACCTACGATGCGGTGATCGGCCTCGTGCGCGAGCACTCGGGCGCCTACGGCATGGGCGTGGATTACGCTTACACGCTGGTGCACAAGGCGCCGGAGCGCGTGAGCCACGGCGAGCGCATCGGTCCGCGGCCGGCGAAGTAGCGGCTTGCGAGGGGGCGACGAGATCTGTTCGGGTGCCGCCCCTCACCCCAACCCTGCTGCGCTTCAAGTGTGCCCTTGTCTCCCCGCCAGGTGGCGGGGAGAGGGAGCACACCATTTTTCCGGGAGAGGGCATGAGCACGACCGCAACTGAACACGCCGACTGGATACTGCACAACGGGCGCATCGCCACGACGGGCAGTGCATTCGCTGCGACGCTGGCGGTGCGCGCGGGCAGGGTGCAGGCGGTCGGCAGCGATGCCGCGATCATGCGGCTCAGGGGCGCAGCGACGCGGGTGACCGACCTGCGCGGGCGCACGATGATCCCGGGGCTCATCGATTCGCATACCCACCTCATCCGTGGCGGCCTCAACTACAATCTCGAGCTGCGCTGGGACGGCGTGCCCTCGCTCGCCGATGCGCTGCGCATGCTGCGCGAGCAGGTGCGGCGCACTCCGCCGGGGCAGTGGGTGCGCGTGGTCGGCGGTTTCGCCGAGATGCAGTTCGCCGAGAAACGGCTGCCGACGCTCGATGAACTCAACGCGGCGGCGCCGGACACGCCGGTGTTCATCCTGCACCTCTACGACCGCGCGCTGCTCAACCGCGCCGCGCTGCAGGCGGTGGGCTACACCCGCGACACGCCGCAGCCGCCGGGCGGCGAGATCCAGCGCGACAAACAGGGCAACCCCACCGGCATGCTGATCGCGCGGCCGAACGCCACCATCCTGTATGCCACGCTCGCCCGCGGGCCCAGGCTGTCTCCCGATGAGCAGATCAATTCCTCGCGCCACTTCATGCGCGAGCTGAACCGGCTGGGCATCACCAGCGTGATCGATGCCGGCGGCGGATTCCAGAATTATCCCGACGACTACTCGGTCATCGACCGCCTGCACCGCGAGGGCCAGCTCACGGTGCGCATCGCCTACAACCTGTTCACGCAGCGGCCGAAGCAGGAACTGGCGGATTTCAGCGGCTGGGTGAAGCAGGTGAAGCCGGGGCAGGGCGACAACATGTACCGGCACAACGGCGCCGGCGAGATGCTGGTGTTCTCGGCGGCGGACTTCGAGGATTTCCTCGAGCCGCGGCCGGATCTGCCGCCCGGCATGGAGGCCGAGCTCGCGCCGGTGCTGCGCCTGCTGGCCGAGCGCCGCTGGCCGTTCCGCATCCACGCCACCTACGACGAGTCGATCCGCCGCATGCTCGACGTCATCGAGGCGGTGCACCGCGAGATTCCGCTCGACGGGCTGCACTGGATCATCGACCATGCCGAGACCATTGGCGCTCGCAGCATCGAGCGCATCGCCGCGATGGGCGGCGGCATCGCGATCCAGCACCGCATGGCCTTCCAGGGCGAGTACTTCGCGCAGCGCTACGGCGCGCAGGCGGCGGCCGAATCGCCGCCGATCCGCCGCATCCTAGAATCCGGCGTGCCGCTCGGCGCGGGCACCGACGCCACCCGCGTGGCGAGCTACAACCCCTTCATCAGCCTGTACTGGCTGGTCAGCGGGCGTACCGTCGGCGGCACGGCGATTTACGGCGACACCAATCGCCTCGACCGGCGCGAGGCGCTGCGGCTGTGGACCGAAGGCTCGGCGTGGTTTTCCACCGAGGACGGCAGCAAGGGCGCGCTGGCGCCGGGGCAGTTCGCGGATTTCGCCGTGCTCTCGGCGCCGTACTTCGACATGCCCGAGTCCGAGATCAAAAATCTGGAATCGGTGCTGACATCGGTGGATGGCAGGCCGGTGTATGCGGCGGCCGAGTTCGCCGACCTCGATCCCGGCGCGCCGCCGGTGCTGCCCGACTGGTCGCCAGTGAAGCATTACGGCGGCTACCAGTACGCCACTCCCGCGACCGCGCACCGGCACACGCTCGCCTGCGCGCATGCGCCGGCCGCGGACAGCGCGGTGTGCTTCGGCAGCGGCGGCTGGCCCTTCGCCTGCGGCTGCTTCGCGTTCTAAGATGAAGGCGCTTATCGGCATCGTGGTCGGTTTCGGCATCGGGCTCGCCTGCCGGTTGCTCGACATTCCGTCGCCGGCACCGCCGGCAATCGAAGGCGCGCTGCTGGTGCTGGCGATGACCGGTGGTTATCTCGCCGCCGACCGCTGGCTTGCGCGGCGCGCGGCAACCACGCGCCATCTCTGCGGCGGCCCCGACGGTCGCACGCGCAACCGGGAGCAGTAAATGGACAAGGTTCTGCTCGGGCTCGGCCTCGACGTGCCGGTGCCGGCGCCGCCGGCGCTGGTGGGCGCCTTGCTGGTGGTGGCGATGACGCTGGGCTACCTCGCGGGCGGGTTCATCGGTGGCTGAAGCGCCGCAGACCTCGCCTTTCGCGCCGTTCCGGCACCGCGCCTTTGCGCTGCTGTGGACGGCCACGCTGATTTCGAACATCGGCACCTGGATGCACGATGTATCGGCGGCGTGGCTGATGACGTCGCTGTCGCCTTCACCGTTTGTCGTGTCGCTGGTGCAGGCGGCAACGACCGCTGCGATGGCGTTGTTCGCGCTGCCGGCAGGCGCAATGGCCGACATGTTCGACCGGCGCCGGTTGCTGCTTGGCCTGACGGTGATCAAGTGCGTGCTCGCTGGCGTGCTCGGCGTATTCGCGGTGCTCGGTCTCGTCGATGTCTGGGGATTGCTGCTGGTAACCTTCCTGCTCGGCACGGCCTCGGCCTTCATGGCGCCGGTGTGGCAGTCGGTGGTGCCAAGCCTGGTGCCACGACCCGACCTGAAAGCTGCGGTGGGGCTCAACTCGGCAGGCATAAATGTCGCGCGCGCGATCGGTCCGACTCTCGGCGGCGTGGTCATCGTCGCCGCGGGCGCGGGCGTGGCCTTCCTGTTCAACGCGCTGTCCGAACTGGTGATTGTGGCGGCGGTGCTCGCGTGGACGCCGGCCGTCGTGCAGTCGCAGCGCCGGGCGGAACAGTTTCTGCCAGCGATGGTCGCGGGGGTGCGTTACGCGCTGCACGCCGATGCGCTGAAAACCGTGCTGATGCGCTCGGCAGCGTTTTTCCTGTTTGCTTCGGCATTCTGGGCACTGCTGCCGCTGGTGGTGCGCACGATGCTGCAGGCCGAGGCTTCGACCTACGGCATGCTGGTGGGGGCCGTGGGCTTTGGCGCTGTGAGCGGCGCGCTGCTGCTGCCGCGCATCGACAAGCGCCTCGGCGCCGACCGGCTGGTGCTGCTGGGCACGCTCGGCATGGCAGCGGTACTGGTGCTTCTGGCGCTGGTACCGCTGCGCGTTGTCGCGTTCGCAGCCTGTCTTGCCGCCGGCGTGTCATGGATTTTCGTGCTGTCCTCGCTCAACGTTGCCGCGCAGAACGCGCTGCCCGACTGGGTGCGCGGCCGCGGGCTGTCGATTTACGGCATTGCGTTTTTTGGGTCGATGACCGTTGGCGCGCTGTTATGGGGCGCACTCGCGTCCTGGATCGGGTTGAGTATTGCCCTGTTGAGCGCGGGTATCGGTGCAGTGATTGTGCTGCCGCTGGTGCGACGGCGACGGCTGCTGGAAGGTACGCTCGACCTGAGTCCGGCGGGCCATTGGCCGGAACCGCCGGTGGTCGAGCCGGTGGAGCGCGATGCCGGTCCGGTGATGGTGCTTGTCGAGTATCGCATCGATCCGGCGAGCGCCGCTGGATTTGTCGAAGCGATGCGACGCCTCGCCGAAGAGCGTCGCCGCGATGGTGCCTATCACTGGACGCTGATGCGCGATACCGCTGACCCGGCGCTCTACACCGAATACTTTCTCGTCGCGAGCTGGGCGGAACACGAACATCAGCATGCGCGCGTGACCAGGGCCGGTGCCGAGGTGCAGGCGGCGGTGCGCGCCTTTCACCTTGGGTCGCGTCCTCCCGTGGTGCGCCACCTGCTGACCGAGGCGAGCTGATCCGCGCGCCCGCCGCCGCGGAAGGTGGCGTTGATGTCCAGCGCGTGCGCCGGGGCAGGGCTGTTGCCCGATGTGGTAACGCTGGCAGGCTTGGATTTACATATCTATTTGTTTTTAAACGACTTTTCAGTTTAGCGCGAGGCGCTCAGCCCGATTGTGCACCGAGACTGCGGCGCCAGGTCGCGGGCGGCGTGCCGACCAGGCGCTTGAAGGCGCGGGAAAAGGCGGCCTCGGACTCGTAACCGACCTCGATGGCGATGGTGGCCACGGTGTGCCGCGTTTCGCGCAGCAGGCGCGAGCCGACCTGTATGCGCCAGTTGGCGAGATACTGCATCGGGGTCTGGTCGAGGTATTGCACGAAGCGTTCGTGCAGCGCGGAGCGCGACAGCCCGACTTCGCGCCCCAGTTCTTCCAGCGTCCATGCGTGTTCGGGGCGTTCGTGCATCAGCGCCAGCGCGCGCCCCACGTAGCGGTCGCGCAGTCCCGCGAGCCAGCCCGTGGCGTCTGCGGGCAGGCTTTCGAGGTAGCGCCGCGCGGTGTCCACGAACATCATTTCCGACAGCCGTTCGAGCACCGCGCCGCCGCCGGGGCGCTGCTCGGCCGATTCCGCGGCGGCCTGGTCGATCACGTGGCTGATCCAGCTTCCGGAGCGCCCGGCCGGCAGGTGCAGCAGGCGCGGCAATGCGGAGATCAGCGGATTGAACGGCCGCAGGTCGCAGCCGAGAAAACCGCACACCATGATGGTCTCGGCCTCGGCCACCGGCAGCGCCGAGCCCGGCTGCATCACGCCGTGATGGTACGAGATGGGGATGGGCTTGGGCGCGCCGCGCGTGGCATACACCCAGTCCGCATCAAGGCGGGCGGGCTGCAGGTTGGGCGCGCTCGACATCATGTGCGCATCGCCGTGCGGAAACATCACGATGTCGCCGGCGGCGAGCTTCACCGGCGGCAGTCCCGACACCGCCGCCCACCCGCTGCCCTTGGCGACCATGTGGTACTCGATCACGTGATCGACGCCGGGCATCACCGCCGGCGCGATCTCGCTCGAGGGCGGCGCCTCGGCAGCCCACGACTCGCGAAAGCTGACGTAATAGAACACCGCGCCGCGCAGCCGCACGGTGCGCAACAGTTCGGAAAGCGTATCGCGCGCCATTGTCGTTCGGTCCGGTGGAATCCTGGCTTGTCGGTGCGGACGCGCGATCAGATCCCGACCAGACGCGGACGCAGGAGCAAATCTGCCCGACGCTGGGTCAAGCGTCAATAGAACGGAATTCGCACAATGCGACGGTCGATGTGCTCGACACCCATTCATGTTCAATCAAAGGAGAACACCGTGAGTTCAAATGCCAATGCCATAGCCGCCCCGCGCGGCGCCCCCGTCCAGCCCCAGCCCGATCTGGCCGCCATCAAGCGCCGCCAGCAGGCCACCTGGGCGAGCGGCGATTTCGCCATCATCGGCACCACCCTGCAGATCGTCGGCGAGCAACTCGCCGAGGCGGCCGATGTGCGCGCCGGCGAGCGCGTGCTCGACGTCGCCGCCGGCAACGGCAACGCCACGCTGGCCGCGGCGCGCCGCTTCGCGCGCGTGACCTCGACCGACTACGTGCCCCACCTGCTCGAAAAAGGCGCGGCGCGGGCGCGTGCCGAAAGCCTGGAGGTCGAGTTCAGGGAAGCCGATGCCGAGGCGCTGCCGTTCACCGACGCGAGCTTCGACGTTGCGCTGTCCACTTACGGCGTGATGTTCGCGCCCGACCATGCGCGCACCGCGAACGAACTCATCCGCGTCGTGCGCAGCGGCGGCCGCATCGGCCTGGCGAGCTGGACGCCGGAAGGCTTTCTGGGCGAGCTGTTCACCACGGTTGCGCGCCACGTGGCGCCGCCGGCAGGCGTGCGCTCGCCCATGCTGTGGGGCGATGAACCGCACATCATCGAGCTGTTCGGCCGCCAGGCCGCGGACATCCGCTGCAACCGCCGGCACTTCAACTTCCGCTACCGCTCGCCCGCGCACTGGATAGACGTGTTCCGCAACTACTACGGGCCGACGCACAAGGCGTTTGCGGCGCTCGACGAGGCCGGGCAGATCAGGCTTTACAGCGATCTTGTCGCGCTGCTGGAGCGCCACAATGTCGGCGGCGCGAATTCTCTGGTGGTGCCGGGCGAGTATCTGGAGGTGGTTGTCGTGAGGCAATAACTGCAAGTTTTCCCCCTCTCCCCCGAAGACGGGGAAGAGGGGATAGTCTTTTGTCGCGTGTGCCTGATGCAAACGTGCCGCTGTGGATTGCTTTTTGTTGCGTGCCGCAACTGTGAACGCATCGTCGCGGGTTGATTTACTTGCCGCGCCGGAAGCCCTAATATCGAGTGCGCAGGCGGCCATGACGCCGCCCGCATATTCGGGAGGCGCACATGGGCATCAACGCATTTCTCCAACGTTCAGGCGCGGTGGTCGCGCTTGGTGTGATGGCCGCGGGCAGCGCGCTGGGCGCGCAGCCGGCGAAACCGGATGCCGCAGGCGCCTATCCCGCGCGCCCGATCCGGCTGGTGGTGCCGGTGCCGCCCGGCGGCAGCAGCGACGGTTCGGCGCGCATCATCGGCCAGAAGCTCACCGAGAGCTGGGGCCAGCAGGTGATCATCGACAACCGCTCGGGCGCGGCCGAGATCATCGGCACCGACATCGTGGTCAAGTCCAATCCCGACGGCTACAACATGGTGCTGGTGTCGCTGCGCTTCTCGGTCAATCCCAGCCTGCTCAAGATGCCTTACGATCCGGTACGTGATCTCGATCCGGTGAGCATGACCGCGGCGGTGGGCAACGTGCTGGTGGTCAATGTGAAATCGCCGGTGAAATCGGTGAAGGAGCTGATCGCGCTGGCAAAACAGAAGCCGGGTGAGCTCACCTTCGCCTCTTCCGGCATCGGTGGCGCGCCGCACCTGGTCGGCGAATTTTTCGCGCTGCAGACCGGCGTGAAGCTCTCGCACATCGCCTACAAGGGCGGCGGCCCGGCCATCGCCGACCTGCTCGGCGGCAACGTGTCGATGAGCTTCGCCTCGATGACCTCTTCGCTGCCCTTCATCAAGACCGAGCGCCTGCGCCCGCTCGCGGTGTCCTCGCGCAACCGCCTGTCGCAGCTGCCGGACGTGCCGACCATGATAGAGGCCGGCGTGCCCAATCTCGACGTGCGCGACTGGCAGGGCATACTCGTGCCGCGCGGCACGCCCAGGCCCATCATCGACAAGCTCGCCGCCGAATTGCGCCGGATTCTCAACCAGCCCGACACCAAGGCGCGCTACGCCGCGCAGGGCATGGACATCATCGCCAGCACGCCGGACGAATTCCGCAAGTCCATTGCTTCCGAAATCCAGCGCTGGGCGAAGGTGGTCAAGGACGCGAATATCCAGGTGCAGTAGCTGCGCCGGGGTCGGGCCCCGCCGCCAACCGGGGGCGCATTGACCTGGATCAATATGCGGCACGCTTCACGGTATTAGCCTTTCATCGGGGTTGCTGCGGATCGGCAACCGATACCGATGGAGGCTGAAATGCTGGTTCGAGAGCGGATGAGCGCGCCCGCCGTGACGATACGTACCGACACCGACTACAAGGCCGCGCTGAAGACGATGGAGAGCAACGCAATGCATCACCTGCCCGTGCTCGACGCGGGCGGCAAGCTGGTGGGCATGGCGGCCGAGCGCGACCTCCTGATTGCCGCGATGCATTATCTGCAGTCGAATGTGGAAGTCGGCGATGTCATGCACCGCGGCATCGTTACTGCATCGCCCGGCATGAGCCTGGCCAGCGCTGCAAAGCTGATGGCTAGCGAGCGCATTGGCGGCCTTCCGGTCATCGATGACGCCGGCGCGCTGGTCGGCATCATCACCGAAGCCGATATCCTGAGGGCGTTCGCAGAGCGCGGCTGACCTGCGCGGCGCCGTGGCGCGGAACCCGCTGAACATGTGGTGATGCGAGGCTGGGGTGACAAAGAAAACGCTTCCTCTGTCCAGGGTATATGGCCTGCTCGAGCCGGGGCCGGTCGTTTTGGTCACGACGGCCCGCCGCAAAGGCTGCCCGAACATCATGACCATGTCGTGGCACACCATGATCGAATTCGAGCCGCCGCTGGTGGGTTGCGTGATCAGCGACCAGAACTACACTTTCGGCCTGCTGAAGGCGACAGGGGAATGCGTCAT
>JAESFZ010000301.1_pt1 | contig 26963 bp, 23 predicted proteins | sample 9269561 | NCBI WGS metagenome assembly JAESFZ01 (sample SAMN14515552, study PRJNA621657) | algae metagenome | isolation source: Tildeniella nuda ZEHNDER 1965/U140 and co-occurring heterotrophs from wet... | place: Switzerland: Stansstaad, Zurih | collected 1965-01-01
CCCGGCCGTGCACGCGGCGGGGCTCGTACTGGCCGCTTCGCGGCCGGTAGACAGCATCGCCGAACACGGCGACAACACCGGCCGGTCTCTGGTCGCGGCTGGATGAAAGCTGGGGGTCAGGTCAAGTGGGAAGCGTGCCGAAGAGGTGGACGGCATTAAGCTCAGCCTTGCGCAAAAGGCTCCCCACAGAAAGCGTGAGCCACCTTCCGACGCAATCATAGCGCAGCGCTCTTGTATCCGTCAGCTAACGCAGGATTTGGCCGAGGAAGGCCTTCGTCCGCTCATGCACTGGACGATCAAAGAAGACTTCGGGCGACGCAGACTCCACAATTCGTCCTGCATCCATGAAAATGACGCGGTTGGCGGCTTGCCTCGCGAAGCCCATCTCATGGGTCACGACGATCATGGTCATGCCGTCCTCGGCCAGCCCCAGCATCGTATCGAGCACCTCCTTTACCATCTCGGGGTCGAGCGCGGACGTTGGCTCGTCAAACAGCATAATTTTAGGGTTCATGCACAGGGAGCGCGCAATGGCGACGCGTTGCTGCTGACCGCCTGAAAGCTGTCCCGGATACTTGTGAGCTTGCTCGGGAATACGCACACGGTCGAGGAAGTGCATGGCCGTCGTCTCGGCATCGGCCCGGCGCTGTTTCAAAACCCAGATTGGCGCAAGCGTGCAATTCTCGAGAATGGTTAGATGCGGAAACAAATTGAAGCTCTGGAATACCATACCGATGTCGCGCCGGATCGCCTCCAGCCCCTTGGGGTCAGAAGTCACCGGCCGGCCGTCGACCAGGATTGAGCCTTCTTGGTGTTGCTCAAGCTGGTTAATACATCGGATCAGCGTGGACTTGCCCGATCCTGATGGACCGCAGACCACAATCCGCTCCCCCCGCTCGACCTCGAGATCGACGTCGCGAAGCGCATGAAACTCACCAAACCATTTGTTCAGTCCGGTTATCTTGATGGCCGGTGGCAAGGCATCCGCGTGGGCGAGCGGCTCATTCATCAGCTGACCTTTCGACGGCGTTCAAGACTGTCGGCAAAACGTCCAAACGCGAAACAGAGGATGAAGTAGATCGCAGCGATAAAGATGTAGGTTTCAGCAGCCGGCGAACTCCACGCGGGATCCGCAAGCGCCGCCTTGCCGGAGCTGACGAGGTCGAAGAGCCCGACCACGAGAACAAGGCTGGTATTCTTGATCATGACGATGATGGTGTTCGTTAGCGCTGGGATGACGATGGTGATCGCCTGCGGAAGGACGATCAGGCGCTGCGTTTTCCAATACGATAGTCCCAGCGCTTGTGCTGCCTCGGTTTGCCCGTTGGGCAGCGCCTGGAGCCCGCCTCGAATAACCTCGGCCATATAGGCTGAGGCGAAAAGAAGAAGCGCAAATAGGGCGCGGAAGAACTTGTCGGGCAGTAGTGCCTCGGGAAGCAGCAATGGCAGCATGATGGACGCAATGAAGAGGATGCTCAGCAACGGCAGCGCGCGGGTTGTCTCGATGAAGAGCACACTGAGAGCGCTGATAGCCGGCAAGTTCGAACGCCTTGCAAGCGCAAGCATTATTGCCAGCGGGAACGCCGCACCGATGGCAACGACGGTGAGGATCAAGGTAATCGGCAAGCCGCCCCAGAGCGCGGTCGGAACAACCGGTAGGCCGGCGACGCCACCGAGCATGAGCACGAACACCGCAACGATCGCGGCTGCCCATATTCCAAAAAGGGCCCGACGCCATGCCGCAGGTCGTACAGAATAGAGCAGAAGGCCGATCAGCAACGCGCACACCAGCGCCGGCCGCCACCGCTCGTCGGGGGGGTAAATTCCGAACAAAATTTGGCTGTGCTTCGCAATGACGAAGCTCCAGCACGCCCCGTCAACGGCGCGGCAGGTCTCCGGGGCGGCCGGTAGGAACGCCGCCTCGAGGAAAGCCCAGTTAATGAGCCAGCTGCCAAGTCGGAGAAGCCCATAGCCGACAACGAGCGTCAGTACGGCATTGAGAGGTGTCCCGAAGAAGAGCTTCACCCATGACCGGCGTGGCACTGCGGGGGGAGCTACGGCCAAAGGAAGCACGGCGGGAGTTACCTGGGTCGCCATGGCTTCAGCGCTCCTTGATCGCGACGCGGCGATTGTACGCATTCATCATGGCTGACAGGCTGACGTTGATCACAAGATAGACAATGATGATGATCGCCGTTCCTTCGACGGCACGGCTGGTCTTATTGATGACCGTGCCCATAACGACCATGAAGTCGGAGTAACCCACCGCGAGCGCGAGCGTGCTGTTTTTGACGACGTTGATGTATTGGCTCGTCATCGGAGGCACGATCACACGCATCATTTGCGGAATGATCACGAGGCGCAGCACGCGACCCGCAGACAGGCCGAGCGCACGCGCAGCTTCCCATTGCCCGCGCGGCACCGCGTTTATGCCGCTGCGCACAATCTCGGCGATAAAGCCGGTTGTGTAGAAGATTAGCCCGAGCAGGATCGTCGCCGTCTCAGGCGTGAGGGTCAGGCCGCCGCTTAAACGACCGTTGATTTGGCGAGGCCAATCGATTGCCGCCCCGCCAAAGATGCCGGCTACGAAGACGAGCGCGCCAACAGCGATCATCGCGACAAGTAGGTAGGGCGGGCGACGGCCGGTGCGCGCCTGAGTGTGTGCTGCTGCGCGCTTCGCGAAAAAGAAGGCGAGTCCCGCCATGGCCGCCCCGAACCCCAACGCCGGCGCGCTCCAGGGAAGTTCGAACCATGGGATTACGATGCCGCGCATCGAGGCGTAGACGCCGGGCAGCAGGGCGCGGCCGGTATCGGCGGGCATGGCCCACCAGATTGTGTAGACGAACAGAAGGAGGAGAAGTAACGGCGTATTTCGCGCCGTCTCGATCCACACGCGGGCAAGTGCGGATACCAATGGGTTATCGCTCAGCCTCGCGATTCCCAGAAGCGTTCCGCTGAGCGTCGAGATCAAGATAACAACTGCTGAAGCGAAGATCGTGTTTCCGACGCCGACCGCGATCGCCCAAAGATTTGAGTCATTCGGCGAGTAGTTCAGCAAGGACTCAGAGATCGTGAACCCTGCGCGGCTTGTCAGGAAGTCGAAGCCGACCGGAATGCCGCGTGCGGTGAGGTTCCCGATGGTCGTGGCAACGACGAGCAGCACCAGCGTCAGCACCAACCCGACGGCCGCAAGCTGGAGTCCAATCGCGCGGACGTTGAGCGGCGCAGGCGCTGGCCGCCGACGTAGAGGGTCGCCAATGGTTGCCACCGATCAATCCCAGGGAAGCGGGAAGTGGAGTCCGCCATTTGCCTGGAGCGCGTTCAGGCGCCGCTCGGCCTTGATTGGCGTCCCGGCGCCGAGATTGCGGTCCCAAATCTCTGCATAATTGCCGACTTGCTTGATGACGTTATACGCCCACTTCTGGTCAAGCCCGAGGGCGCGGCCGTAAGCGTCGTCGGCGCCAAGCACGCGCTTGATTTCGGCGCTCCCGCTTGCCAGCTTCTCATCGACATTCGCTTGGGTGATGCCGTTTGCCTCTGCCCAGATCAGCAAGTTCACCGTCCAGCGCACGATATCAAACATTCGGTCATCACCACGCGCGATGGCGACACCGTTCGGCTCGATAGTGCGACCGATATACATGAGATCGTGCTCACCGGGGTTCTCAACTACCGTGGCAAGCTGGCTACGTGCGGCCAAGCCATCCGTCACGTACATGTCGCAGCGCCCGGCTAGATAGGTGTCGCGCGCCGTGATCGTTGAATCGAAGTAAACACGCTCAAGCTTGATCTTGTGCTCCTCCTCCAGCTCGTCGAGCGCATTCTCCACCAGGCTGCCGCCGCCCTGCATGCAGACGGTCTTTCCACCCAGATCTTTCAGCGTTTTCACGCCCAACGCCTTCCGCACGAGCACCGCGTCGCTGTCGTAGAGCGTTATCGACACGAAGCGGATCGCCATATCGCGCGTAAAGGTCAGCGTGCTCGTGCGCGACAAGACATCGATCTCCCCGGTCTGCACCGCAGGAAGGCGCTGGGCAGCGTTCAGGGGCACAAAGCGGACCTTCTCGGCATCGCCAAGTATCGCGGCGGTTATCGCGCGGCAGATGTCACTGTCGAAGCCGCGCCAAACGCCCTTCTCATCAGCTCGAGACAATCCCGGCACACCCTGGCTGCCGCTGCACGAAAGGTAGCCGCGCGCCTTTATCTTAGCGTCACCACCACCTCCAGCTGGCGCCGCGCCGTTGCTGCCACTGCAGCCTACAAGAGCAAGTGCCGCGATCGCAGCCAATAGACGGTGCCTCGAGATGATCCTCATTCCGCTTCTCCCAAAGCAAGACGTTGACTGACAGCGAGAGCAGAATCGAGACGGTCGAAGGCGCGTTCGAGATCGGCTCTCAAGTCATCAACATGCTCGATACCCACGCTCAAGCGAACGATCGGCCCATCATGGTCAAGCGCGCCGACAGTACGCGGCGGCGCTTGGTTCAAAACGGCGACTACGCTGCGCGTGCCGCCCCAGCTGGCTCCAATGGCGAAGAGCTCGAGGGACTCGATAGCAGCGGCGAGTTCGCCGCGGACACCAGGGTCGAGAAAGAGCGAGAAGACACCACTCGATCCTGAGAAGTCGCGCCGCCAGAAGGCGTGCCCGGGCGTTTGGGGTAGCCCTGGGTGGCGCACCGCACGCACACTCGGTCGATCCTGTAGCCATCCGGCTAAGGTGAGGGCACTAGCTTCGCTGCGGTCAAGCCGCACGGCGAGGGTTTCGATGCCGCGAAGGACAAGGCTGGCATCATCTGCGGACGCCCCCAACCCAAGATATCGAGAATAATCTTTCAATCGGCGATAGAGCGCGATGTCTGATACCGACACTGAACCCATGACGACGTCCGAGTGACCGCTTAGATATTTCGATAGGGGATAAATCGAAAAATCGCAGCCGTGCGCGAGCGGCCGAAAGCGTAGCGGTGTCGCCCAAGCATTGTCAGCGGCCACCCTTATGCCGCGCGCATGTGCTACTCGGACAATCGACGGGATGTCCTGCACCTCAAGCGTGATGGAACCCGGAGACTCAACCCAAATAAGTGCTACTCGGTCATCGAGAAGGGAGGCGATATCAGCCCCCAGCGAGGGGTCATAGAATGTCGCTTCAATCCCAAGGCCGCTCAGGAAATTCGCGGCAAAGGGCCTGATGGTATCGTAGCAATTGTCCGGGAACAGAACCCGTTGCCCGGTCTGTGCAGACGCAAGCGTTGTTACTGCAATCGCGGCAAATCCCGATGGTAAGACCAACGTGCGTGCGGCCTGCTCCAGCTCCGCAATTCGGCTCTCCAGCGCACGGGAGGTCGGTGTGCCATAGAGGCCATAGGAATAGCCGTCGTAAATCTCGTCGCGACGGTTCTGATAAGCTTCGACCGTCGGGAACGTGATCGTCGATGCCCGATGAACAGGCACGCTCAGGCTTTGGAAGCTGTCAGGTGAAGACCGCCGGATCGGCAGGCAAAGCGTATCGTCGTGCATTCGGTTCGCTCCCATACCCAGGAGCCTAGTCGGGCGGCACGCTGTTTCAAAATAGCAATTTCACCCCTATCATGCGCAGAGGTTATAATCGACGAGGCACCGATGAATTTGAGCCTGATTGAAGCTTTTAGCGCGGTTATGAAAACAGGATCGACTACCCAAGCTGCGGTGCTGCTCGGGATTTCGCAGCCGGCCATCAGCCGCTCGCTGAAGCGCCTCGAAGATACAACAAAATTGAAGCTGTTCGAGCGCTCTGGACCTCGCCTGGCACCCACTCCGGAAGCGCAACTACTCTACCGCGAGATCATCGACACGCATATCGGTCTCGACCGGCTCCGCCAATCGGTTGCCCGTATCCGATCGGTTGGTACCGGGTCTCTTCGTATTGCAAGCTCGGCAGCCCTTGGCTTGTCCTTTGTCCCCCATGTGCTGAAGCTATTTCTTGAGCGTCGCCCAGAGGTGTCTGTCACCTTCGAGATCGCGAATTCGGCGGCAGTACGGAACCTTGTCGCAAGTGGTACGCATGATATCGGCCTGTGCGCCGACGAAATCGACCGAACTAATCTTGTTTGCGAACCGTTCGTCGAAACGGCGGGCGTATGCGTGATGCCGGCCGGGCACCGGCTGGCAGCGGCGTCGGTCATCACGCCCGATATGCTCGACGGAGAAGCAATTATTTCGCTCTCACCCGATGACACTGCACGCAAACAGTTCGACCGTTCGTTATCCCAGGCCGATGCAGTGCCACGCATCGCAGTAGAGACGCAGTTTGCCGCCACGATATGTCAGCTAGCTCTGGAGGGTGTTGGCTTGGGGCTTGCTAACTCGCTAACCTTCGTGTCGGGCAACTATGCGGCTCAAGGCTTGGTGGCGCGTCCTTACCGCCCGCGAATTGCATTTCGCTCCCTTATGATCTTGCCTCCGCACCGCGCCCGGTCACAGCTAATCGACGAGCTTCTCGTTCTCCTCGCCCGCGAGCGTGATCAATTGTTGGCGGCCTGTACCGCTCAATTCGGCTAGACCGTCTCGCGACCGGACATCGCGTCAAAGAGGGGCAGGACGGCGGGATCAAGGCGTGCGATTGCGGTGCGCAGATCGACGCCCTCAGCTATCGCTGCCTTCGCCAACGCAGCACACCGCGCATAGCCCAGATGGGGCACGAGCGCTGTTGAAAGCGCCGTGCTGCGCGCCAGGTTTGCCGCGCAGCCCGCTTCATTCGCCGACAGGTCCTCAATGCAGTTCATGATCAGCATGTCGATGCCCGAAATGAGCAGATCCACCGCCTCGTAGATAGATAACAAGATGACCGGCTCGAAGGCGTTTAGCTGCAGTTGCCCTCCTTCCGCGGCGAATGTCACGGTCACATCCGTACCGAACACCCTGAAGGCCACCTGGTTGAGCGCCTCTAGGATGACGGGGTTGACCTTTCCCGGCATAATCGAGGACCCTGGCTGACGCTCCGGTAGCTGGATTTCGCCAAAACCGCCCCGAGGACCCGACGCGAGAAGACGCAGGTCATTTGCGATTTTAGACAGCTTGGACGCGACGCGCTTCAGCATTCCGCTGTAGAGGACAAACGCCCCCATATCCCAGGTTGCTTCGATGAGGTTGGCGGCTCGCTTGACGTCTTGGCCCGTCACTTTGCGCAGCTCAGCGATGATGCTGCCAGCATAGGCAGGGGATGCTCCAATCCCGGTGCCGATCGCGGTGCCTCCTAGGTTGATTTCAAGAAAAAACTCCCCAATCTCCCGAGCGCGCGCCGCATCCTCGCCCACCGTTGTTGCAAAGGCTCCGAACTCCTGACCGAGCGTCATCGGTACGGCATCCTGGAGTTGCGTCCGCCCCAGTTTCGGAATTCCGTCAAACGCCGCCTCTTTGCGGCATAGCGCCTCCTGGAGGCGACGGAGAGCTTCGATCAGCCTGGTGTTCAACGCATAGACTGCGAGACGCACCGCCGTTGAGTAAGCATCGTTTGTTGATTGCGAACGGTTGACGTGGTCATTGGGATGAATGACGTCGTAGCGCCCCAACTCAAGACCAAGATGTTGGAGCGCGCGATTAGCGAGCACCTCGTTCATGTTCATATTGGTTGAGGTGCCGGCGCCGCCCTGGAAGACGTCGACCACAAATTCGTTGCAAAGCGATCCGCCGATGATCTCGTCGCAGGCTAAGCTTATCGCATCAGCGATTTCGGCCGGCAACTCGCCAGCACCGCTATTGGCGAGCACGGCGGCCTTCTTGACTTGAGCAAGTGAAACCAAGAGCGCCGGCATTTCAGCGATCGTGCGTCCCGAGAGCGGGAAGTTCGCTAGCGCGCGAGCGGTCTGAGCACCATAGAGGCGATCGGCTAGCACGCTGACTGCCCCTAAGGGATCATGTTCGACGCGAATATTGTCCACTAGGGGGTGGCATGCATGCGGCATTGGACGGCTTCATCGGTTGCGCCATAAAGCCGGCGCAGAAGCCGGTCCGCGGTCGAATGCCGGACAGCGCGTCCGTCGCGCACTTTCACCCAAGTGTTCATGCTGATGCCAAAAGTCTCAAATATCTCCGCGTCGGTTTGGGCGCGAAGCCGGTCGCGCATGTCCGCGACGGCCTCAGGCACGATGACCGCCATTCGCTGGTGTGCGCGTGTCATCTGGGGGACTTCAACGCAAACGTTGCTGCCACCTCGACTGCAGCGCCGAGCGGCAGGCTCGAGCACCCCACGGCGGCCCGCGCGTGGCGGCCATTCTCACCGAACACTTCAACCATGAGATCTGATGCGCCGTTGATCACCGTAGGATGATCAGTAAAGCTCACTGGCGCGTTGACGAAGCCGTTGAGCTGGAGGCAGCGTTCGACCTGGTCAAGGTTCCCGCCCAGCGTGTTGGCGAGCGTTGCGAGGATAGCGATCCCGCAAAGGCGCGCAGCTTCCTGCCCTTCTTCGACGTCGAGATCCGCGCCCACCTGCCCAACGATCACCATACCGTTGCGTCGCGGCAGTTGACCCGAGATTGTAACGATGCGGTCGTGCACCACCGCTGGCACGTAGTTCGCAACCGGCGCCGCAACCTCGGGCAAAGTGATGCCCATGGATTTCAGGCGAACAAGAACAGACATGGCTAAAGCTCTCGAGACTTAGGGCCTGGAAGCGCGATGCTATCAGCGTAGCAAATATGGGCCGGGGCGCTTGCAAGGGCACGCCCCGGCCCAGGGTCGGCATCAGAACCGGGCGGTCCCTTTGAGGTACCAAAACCCTCCACTGAAGCCGAAGGGAGAGAATTGTGGGTAAACGATGCCGTTGTTCTGCTGGCCGATGCGCCGATCCTTGTCGGGGTATGCATCGAACAAGTTATCGGCGCCCACCGATATCCGAAAGGCATCGTTCAGATCGTAGCCAACCTCGGCGTCGATAAGCCATGCAGCGCCAAAGTTCTGATCAAACGATATGGCAGTGGGTACCGCGTTCGGCACGGCGTCAGTCCATTTGCCATAATAGTTGGCTCGTAGCAGGCCACTGATGGCGCCGGACTGGACGTTGCCGGTAACGTTGCCGCGCCATTTCGGATTGAAGTTGCCGATCTCGATACTGCGCTCGCGATCAACGGCTCGAGCGTCCCGAGTATTGATCACCTCATTCTTAGTATAATTCGCAGCCGCGCTTAGGGTGAACCGAGCATCGTCGCCCAAGGCGAACGACTTCGAAAACACCGCATCAAAGCCCTCGGTGCGAGAGTCGAAGAAGTTTCCGAAGAAGCGGACCGTTTGAAGGTCGCCAGCCGACAGGCCCATCGCAGCGAGCGCGGTGCGATTTGCGGCAGTGATCGGGATACGCGAGGTTAGTGCGATACGGTCCTCGACCTTGATATTGAAATAGTCGAGTGTGAAAACATATCCTCCAGGAAGATCGAACACGACGCCGCCGGCGAAATTCTTTGATTTTTCGCGATTGAGCGGCTGTGCTCCGAAAAACTGTGCAATCGGGTCGGAGGGCGGCCGCGTTGCGGTTAGGAGCAAACCTCCGGTTGTGATGTCGATGTTCGTCGCGACATCGGAAATGTTCGACTGCCCCGGTGTCGGCGCGCGGAAGCCGGTATTCACTGAGCCGCGTAGGGCGAGCCAGTCGGTGAGCTCAAAGCGCCCGGAAAGCTTCCAGTTGAAGGTACTGCCGAAGTCAGAGAAATCCTCATATCGGGCTGCCGCGCCGACGGTGAGCCCCTCAACGACGTCCGTTTCGAGATCGAGGTAGGTAGCCCAGTTTGAACGCGAGAAGGTCCCTGCTGCTGTAGGATCGTAGCCCGGGAACCCGCTAGAGGCGGGCGCTAACCCGATGAATCTTCCGCTGTCTGGATCGAGTAGGCGCGCAAACGGGCCGACTTGATAAGAAGCGAGATCGCCCGGCTTGATTTCAAAGGTCTCGCGCCGCCATTCTGCGCCGAAGGCGACGTTCAGAGGCTCAGCGAAGAGTCCGGTTTCCCATGGATAGACGAAGTCGCTGTTGAACCGCGTTTCGCGTTGCTGCACCTCGCCAGGTTTGAACTTGGTCGGCGAGCTCGGCCCGAGCGAGGCATTTACCGTATTCGATAAACGGTATTTTACCGCGTTCTGCGCAAGGCCTGCGCTGAAGTCATAGGCTAGGTCACCCCACTGCCCCTTCGTACCCCCGGTTAGACTCATATCTTTGATCGTGGTGCCGAAGATCGGTGTGAAGCCGCCGGGGAACTGCGTGCGGAAGGTAAAGCGTGCACCGCCAGGCGTAGTAGTCAGCGGCACGCTAGTGAAAATGTCGGTGCGGGTGTTTGGGTTGCGATAGAAGAATTCGGTGTCGCCCGAGCTCCAGCTGTAATTACCAAAAGCATAGGCAGTTACCGTGTCTGTGGCAGGCACCTCCGCGTTGAAGAACATGCGGGCGGCTTCGGTGTTGACATTGCCCCATCGCTGAGCCGGTACCGGTACTGCAGTGTTGCCTGCGTTAATGAGCGCTTGTGCGTCGGGGCGCTGTGAGCCGCGCGATGTTGGCTTGGCTCGCACGTACTCACCGCTGATATTGAAGAATCCATCTGCGGTTAGGGGCAGTCCAGCATTGGCCTGCACCGTGTAGTCCTCGCCGTCGCCTTCATAGAACTGCCCGTAACGTCCGGTGACCGTAAGCCCCTCGCTCGCCTCCTTTAGCCGGAAGTTGATAACACCGGCGATCGCGTCGGACCCATATTGGGCGGCTGCGCCATCGCGAAGGACTTCGATCTGGTCGATGGCAATTGATGGAATTGAGGCCAGATCGGCGCCTTGTGCGCCCGCGGCAAGCGGCTGGTTCGTGATCTGAACGAGAGCCGAGCGGTGACGCCGCTTTCCGTTGATGAGCACCAGGGTCTGATCTGGCGGCAGGCCGCGAAGACTGAACGGCCGAATAAAGGCGGAGCCGTCTTGAGCTACGAACTTCTGAACATTGAGCGATACCACCGATGTCTTCAGCGCGTCGTTGATGTCCGACGCCCCTGATTTTTCGAGAATCTCGCTGCTGATGACGTCGATCGGGCGGGGAGATTCCACAGCCGTCACACCTGTGCGGCGCGTACCCGTTACGATGATTTCCTCGGCAGGCGGCTCTGCGGTTTCCGCGCCAGTGGTCGACACATTGGACCCGGCGTCGGACGCGACCTGCTGCGCCAAAGTGGCGGCCGGCACGCTGGCAAACGTCAACCCGAACGCGACGCGTGAAACCGAAGCTAACACCCATGCTCGGTACGTTTTAGTCTTCTGTCCCATCGTGCCCTCCCTTTGTTGCTATCGCGCGCCCACACACGAGCGAAAGCAGTGACCACCAGCACCACGCTCCTATGTCCTTGCCGGCCCTCCAATTTGATCGTCTCAACCGGCCACCACCGGCGAGGGGCGATCCCCCAGAAAAGGTCAGGCATTAGCCACAGAACCGTAACAAGCAGGCCGAACACACCACGGCGCACGCTTAACTTCAAATATCAATTATCGGTGATTCTATGCGCTGGTGTTATAGTAGGACGATGCATTTGGTGCTTAGGCAGCAGGATGCGTGACTGCAGTTCGCCGGGGCCGCCGCTTAGATGTGCTCGGGAACCCGGGCTGCCCTCATGGATAAACCCGCAGCCGCCAGCCGGTCTTGTTACCCTCACGATGTTTGCATGGTCCATTGAACCGGGGGGAGCGCTCATGGCCCCTTTGTAGAGCCCTGCCTTCGGTGGAAACTCCGGCGCGATCGGCGAGTTGAGCGCGCCGGTTCTGTGAGCTTGCTGGCGGCGGCGGTCAGTGAAATCCGCAGCTCCGGCGAGGGAGAGCTCAAACTCGACGCTATCGCCGTAGGCACTGCCAGTGCTCCCTCGCAGAGCGCCCGTCACAATGGGGAAAAGTGACGTTGCGGTTCGCGCATGGTTCCGGAAGGCGCCCGTCAGGGCCCGCTACACCTGTTTACATATCCCCGGGGGGGGATATTACACCGCCCTTCGAATCAAGGGGTGAGCCCATGATGTTCCTCCTCGCCAATGCGACCTACAGGCGTCTGCTATTGGCGCAGGTGGTCGCGCTCGTCGGCACGGGCTTACTAACTGTGGCACTTGGCTTGCTGGCATACGATCTTGCCGGTGGCAGTGCCGGCGCGGTGTTGGGTACAGCGCTGGCGATCAAGATGGTCGCCTATATCGGGATCGCACCGGTGGTGGGCGCTTATGCTGATCGACTGCCGCGGCGTGGCTTCCTGGTCGCGATGGACATCGTTCGAGCAGGCGTAGCCGCGTTCCTGCCGTTCGTGGACTCCGTCTGGCAAATCTACGCACTGATCTTCGTGCTACAATCAGCATCTGCGGCATTCACGCCGACATTCCAGGCAACGATCCCGGACATCCTACCGGACGAGCGCGATTACGCGCGCGCGCTATCGCTCTCCCGGCTCGCTTACGATCTGGAATCACTACTGTCGCCGATGCTCGCCGCGCTGCTGTTGTCGGTAATGAGTTTCCACTGGCTGTTCTCCGGTACTGCCATCGGCTTTGTGGGGTCGGCGCTGCTGGTAATGGCGACCGTCCTGCCGAAGCCTGCCGAAGCCGCGCCTCGCTCGGACGGCATCTATGCCCGTACCACGCGCGGCATCCGTTTCTATCTGGCTACGCCACGGTTGCGCGGCCTGCTCGCAATAAACCTCGCTGCGGCGGCAGCGAGTGCCATGGTCATCGTCAACACGGTCGTGATTGTGCGCGATGGCCTGGGGCGTGGCACACAGGACGTGGCTTTCGCGCTTGCCGCCTATGGTGGCGGCTCGATGCTAGCCGCCTTCGCGCTCCCGCGCCTCCTCGAGCGGCTTTCGGACCGGCATGTGATGCTCGCCGCGGCGGCTGTCCTGACGACAGCGCTCGCGACGATGGCGGCCATCACCTCCTCGCTACCCTTCGGCGAGCCCTACTGGCGCTTGCTGCTTGGCGGATGGTTCGTCTTGGGCATCGCCTATTCGATGAGCATCACGCCGTCGGGTCGATTGCTCCGGCGGTCGGCGAACGCGAGCGATCGCCCTGCGATCTTTGCCGCACAGTTCGCCTTGTCGCACGCCTGCTGGCTCATTGCCTACCCGCTCGCCGGCAACATCGGCGCTGGCCCCGGCATGGTTTCGGCGTTTGCCGCGATGGCGGTTCTGGCAGCCGCCGGCACCACAGCTGCGCTGGCGATCTGGCCGAGCAACGATCCCGATCTGGTTGAGCACAGCCACGACGAACTAGCGGCCGACCATCCGCACCTGTTGGAAGGGCATGCCGACGGGCAAGGGCATAGCTTCGTGATCGATGACGAGCATCCGCGGTGGCCGCGATGACCGACTCCACAGCACGCAGCTTCTTGCCAGCGAGAAACCCTTGCATTAGCCTCACCCCGATGCTGCGCGTGCTCATCATCTTTGCTTTCTTCTTCGGCGTGCTTGCCAATGCGGTGCACGTCGAGGCGCATGCGTCGGGGCAACATCGCCATGATGCAGTTGAGGCAAGTCATCATGCAGATGGTCACGATGATGATCGCGAAGCGGTGGATCGTGATGCTGATGAGAGCCGTACCGCGAAGGCGGATCAAAAGGTCGATCATGCCGCCGGCCACAGCCATGTCGTGGGTGATCGCTCGTCGACGCTTGCTGTGAGCTCGCGCGCCTATTCGGAATCCGATGCGAGGTACCGCGTGCGGGCCGACCTCGTGCTGCTGTCGGCGTTAAGCGCTCCGCTCCTCGAGCCGCCCTCAGCCTGATCACAGTCTTTCGACGGCCCGCGCTCTTGCGCTGTTAGCCGTCGTCATCTGTCGATCAGGAGGAAATCATGTCTTTCATATTGCGCGCCGCTACGGCGGCCGCGCTCGCGGCTATCGCCTCGGCGCTGGCTGCCGAGCCGTTGACCCTCGACGCAGCCGTCAGCAGGGCGCTATCCGCCGCTCCTGAAACCTTGGTAACGGGAGCCCGCCTGGAATCGTTGCGCGCGTCGCGCGTCCAGGCAGGCGTTCGCCCCAATGCCACCGTCGAACTGCTGACCGAAAATGCGGTGGGCACCGGCCCCTATCAGTTTGTCGATGCCGCCGAGGTGACGGGTAGCTATGCACAAATCATCGAGCGCGGCGGCAAGCGTCAGGCCCGCGTCGCGCTCGCCGAGCGCGACATTGACGTTGCGACCGCAGAAGCCGTTCTCGCACATATCGAAATCGCTGCGCGGGTCCAGCGGGCGTATGTCGAGGCAACCGCGGCCGAGGCGGCGATCACCGTTGCCAAAGACCGCCTCGAAGCGGCGCGTTCGCTGGCGCGCGAGGTCAACCGTCGCGTATCGGCAGCCCGCGACCCGCTCTTCGCGGGATCGCGCGCAGCAACGCGAGTAGCGGAAGCGGAAGTAGAGCTTGAGCTTGCAGAACATGCTCGCGAGGCTGCTTTGGCGCGGCTTACGGCGCTGTGGGGTGGGACCAGCGACACAGTCACGCTTGCTGCGCCCGACTTTCTCAATCTCGATCGCCCCGATGCGGGGACCACCGCGTCGCCGATGGCAGCCATCTACGCGGCCCGCTCGGCGCGAGCGGAAGCTGCGGTCGCTGTCGAGCGGAGCCGGGCCAGTCAAGACCCTACTGTTCGGGGTGGTCTTCGCTACCTGAGGCCAGCAGATGACGTGGCGCTCGTTGCCGGCGTCACGATCCCGCTCGGCAACAAGACGGCCAATCGCGCGGCGGTGGACCGGGCCGTCGCCGAGCGGAGGCGTGCCGAAGCGGAGGCGGCTGTCGCTGAGGCACAGCGCCAACGCGATCTCACGCTGGCTGCCGAGCGCGTCCACGAGGCGAGAATGGAGGCCGTCGGTATTCGCGATCGGGTGATTCCGAGCGCTGCGAAGACTCTGACGCAGGTCCGTGAGGGCTATATGCGAGGCGGCTTCACCTATCTCGACGTAGCCGATGCCCAGCGGGCGCTAAGCGACGCGCGTGAGCGACTCGTCAGGTCAGCTCGGGAATTTCACGAGGCAGGCGCCGAACTTGATCGGCTTACCGGCCGCTTCATCCCCACGATCATCGAGGAGGCGCTCTGATGGCGTCGCATTTCAGAACACGCAGCGCGCTCGCGCTTCTCATCGTCAGCAGCCTAACGCTCGCCGCTTGCGGTGAAGGTGCGGCACCAGCCGAGGGCGGAACCGAGGCCGCCGAGGCCGATTATGAACGCGGCCCGCACAACGGTCGCATGCTGCGCGACGAAGACTTCGCGCTCGAACTGACGATCTTCGAGGACGGTGTACCGCCCGAATATCATGTGTACGCCTACTCAGGTGACAAGCCGCTGTCGCCGCAGAACGTCGACCTCGAGCTGACGCTCCGGCGCCTCGATGGAGAGGTCAACCGCTTCGCCTTCAGCCCCGAAGCCGACTATCTGCGCGGCAACGGCGTCGTCACTGAGCCGCACTCGTTTGACGTTGAGGTTGTCACGAACCTTGCGGGCAAGCGACACGCCTGGAAATTCCCGTCCTACGAGGGACGCACTAAGATCGCTGCCTTGCCAGCGCGACAGGCAGGTATCAAAACCGAGATCGTCGGACCGGCACTACTCGACGAGACCATCGAGCTGATGGGCCGGGTCGAGCTCGCGCCGTCAGCGACCGCCGAGGTCGGCGCGCGCTTTCCAGGACGTGTCGTTTCGGTTTCGCGCAACGTGGGCGATCGGGTGGCACGGGGGACCGTCCTTGCACGCATTGAGTCGAATGAGAGCCTGCAAACCTACTCGGTGACGGCGCCCACATCTGGTGTCGTGCTGGAGCGTCGGACCAACGTCGGCGATGTAACGGGCGACGGTCCGATCTTCGTGATCGCTGACCCGTCCCGGCTGGTCGCTGCCTTCCCGGTATTTCCGCGCGACATGGAGCGGGTACGCGCCGGCCAGCCAGTTCGCGTGACGGGCCTACAAGGTGACGGCGGCGAACTGAGCCGGGTCGCCGATTTCCTGCCGCTCGCCAACGCCGCCACGCAGACGGTGACAGCTCGCGCGCTGCTTACGCGCGGCGAATATTGGCGGCCCGGGATGAGCGTTCGCGGTCGGGTGACCGTGGCGCGGCGCGAGGTGCCGCTGGCGGTCAAGACGAGCGGCCTACAGGCGTTCCGCGACTTCACCGTCGTCTTTGCGCAGGTCGGCGACACCTATGAAGTGCGTATGCTCGACCTCGGCCAGCAGACGCCCGAGTGGACCGAGGTGAAAAGCGGCATCAAGCCGGGCACCCGCTACGTCGCCGAGGGCAGTTACGTCATCAAGGCAGATATCGAGAAGTCTGGCGCAAGCCACGACCATTAGGGGATCCGCGTCATGCTTGAACGCATCATACGCTTCTCGATCCGCCAGAGATGGGCGGTACTCGGGATTGTGGCGCTCTTCGCAGCGCTCGGAATTTACAACTTCGCCCGCCTGCCGATCGACGCAGTACCGGACATCACTAACGTGCAGGTGCAGATCAACACCGAGGCGCCCGGCTTCTCTCCGCTAGAGGCGGAGCAGCGCGTTACCTATCTCGTCGAGACCGCGATCGCCGGTTTGCCGGGCCTTGAATACACCCGCTCGGTGTCGCGCTACGGGCTCAGTCAGGTGACGGTGGTGTTCGACGACGCCACCGACATCTACTTCGCCCGCCAGTTGGTGAACGAGCGCCTGCAAGGTGTCCGCGGCCAGCTCCCGGCAGGTATCGAACCCGAGCTTGGACCGATCGCGACCGGGCTCGGCGAGATCTTCATGTATACGATCGAGCCGAAGCCGGGCGCTCGCAAGGAAGATGGCACGGCCTGGACCGCAGCCGACCTGCGCACCCTGCATGATTGGGTGGTGAGGCCGCAACTCCGCACCGTGCCCGGCGTCACCGAGGTCAACTCGATCGGCGGTTATCGCAAGGAATATCACGTCACGCCTTACCCACAGCGGCTCGCCGCCTACGGTCTCGGCGTCGACGATGTGATCCAGGCGCTCGAGCAGAACAACGCCAACGTCGGCGCGGGCTATGTCGAGCGCTACGGCTCGCAATATCTCATCCGCGTTCCAGGGCAAGCGGCCGGCGAAGCCGATCTTGCCGGCATCATTGTGGCGCATCGCGAGGGCGTACCCATACGCGTCGCCGATGTGGCGGACGTCGTCATCGGCAGCGAGATGCGCAATGGCGCTGCGACCAAGGACGGCCGTGAGGTCGTCCTCGGCACCATCTTCATGCTTGTAGGCGAGAACAGCCGCAACGTCTCGACAGCAGTGGCGGAACGTCTCCAAGAAGTGAACCGTTCGCTGCCGGCCGGCGTCATCGCACATACGGTCTACGACCGCTCGACGCTGGTCGAACGGACGATCGCCACCGTCGAGAAGAATTTGCTCGAAGGCGCGCTGCTCGTCATCGTCGTGCTGTTCCTGCTGCTCGGCAATATCCGGGCGGCGCTGATCACGGCGGCGGTGATTCCACTGGCGATGCTGCTGACGATCACCGGCATGGTGCAGAACCGGGTGTCGGGCAATCTGATGTCGCTCGGCGCGCTCGACTTCGGCCTGATCGTCGACGGCGCGGTGATCATCGTCGAGAACTGCCTCCGACGTTTTGGCGAAGCGCAACACCGGCTTGGGCGTCTGCTCAGCCGCGACGAGCGCTTCGACCTAGCCGCCAGCGCCAGCGCAGAAGTAATCAAGCCGTCGATCTTCGGCATCATCATCATCACGCTGGTCTATTTGCCGATCTTTGCGCTCACGGGGGTGGAGGGGAAGACCTTCCACCCGATGGCCTTCACCGTGGTGATCGCGTTGACGGCAGCGCTCATCCTGTCGCTGACCTTCGTGCCCGCGGCGATCGCGATGTTCGTCACCGGCAAGGTGGAGGAAAAGGAGAACCGCGTGATGGCCTCGGCCAAACGTGGCTACGCCCCGCTCCTCGACTGGGCGCTGCGCAACCGCTTCGCCGTCATCGGCGGCTCCGTGGCTCTCGTGCTGGTCGGCGGGCTCGCTGCGACCCGGATGGGATCAGAGTTCATGCCCAACCTCGACGAGGGCGATATCGCGCTCCATGCACTGCGCATCCCAGGGACCAGTCTCACCCAGGCAGTGTCGATGCAATCGGCGCTCGAACGACGCCTGAAACAATTCCCTGAGGTCGCGGAGGTCTTCGCTAAAATCGGCACCCCCGACGTCGCCACCGATCCGGTGCCGCCATCGGTGGCCGACACCTTCATCATTATGAAGCCGCGAAGCGAATGGCCCGATCCGCGAAAGCCGAAGGCGCAGCTGGTCGATGAGATGAACGAGGCCGTACAGGCCGTTCCAGGATCGCGCTACGAGTTCATCCAGCCGATCCAGATGCGCTTCAACGAACTGATCGCCGGCGTCCGGTCGGACGTTGCGGTAAAGGTTTATGGCGACGATCTCGACCAGCTCGCTCAGACTGCCGACGCCATTCTCGGCGTCGTGCAGGCGGTGCCCGGCGCGCAGGATGCGCAGATGGAGCAGGTCACCGGCCTGCCCTTCATCGAGGTGCGCCCGGACAGGGCGGCGCTCGCGCGCCTTGGCCTCAACATCGAGGACGTGCAGCGCGTCGTCGCCACCGCCATGGGCGGCACGCCGGCGGGGCAGGTGTTCGAAGGCGACCGGCGCTTCGACATCGTCGTCCGCCTGCCCGAGGCGCTGCGCGATGACCCACAGGCGATTGAACGGCTGCCCATCCCGCTGCCGGCGGGCGCGGGTCCGGGCTTCGTCCCGTTAGCCGAAGTCGCGACGATCGAGCGTACCGTCGGGCCGAACCAGATCGGGCGGGAGAATGGCAAGCGGCGGGCGGTGGTCACCACCAACGTGCGCGGCCGAGACCTCGGCTCGTTCATCGACGACCTCCAGACGCGTGTCGCCACCGAAGTCGACGTTCCCGAAGGCTATTGGGTCGAATATGGGGGCACCTTCGAGCAGCTCCAGTCGGCTACCACGCGGTTGCAGATCGTGGTGCCGCTGGCGCTGCTCATGATCTTCGGGCTGCTGTTCACGCTCTTCGGGTCGGTAAAAGACGCGGCCATCGTGTTCTCAGGCGTGCCGCTGGCGCTGACGGGAGGTGTCGCAGCGCTATTGCTGCGCGGCATCCCGATGTCGATCTCGGCCGGCGTCGGCTTCATCGCGCTGTCGGGTGTCGCCGTACTCAACGGCGTCGTCATGCTGACCTTCATCCGACAGCTTCGCGAGGAAGGTCGATCGCTGGACGAGGCGATACGCGAGGGCGCGCTGACCCGCCTGCGCCCGGTGCTGATGACCGCGCTGGTCGCCTCGCTGGGCTTCGTGCCAATGGCGCTCAACGTCGGCGCCGGCTCCGAGGTTCAGCGCCCGCTGGCGACGGTGGTCATCGGCGGGATCATCTCCTCGACGATCCTGACGTTGCTCGTGCTGCCGGTTCTCTACCGGCTGGCCCATGGCCGACGCGCCGATCGCTCGCCTGTGCCTGCGCTCGCGGCCGGTATCCCGGCCGCAACCGGACCCTCCTCATGACGGGAAGAATGACCATGACGACATCGGCGGGCCGGCTTCTGCCAGCCAGTCTCGGCATCGCGCTGCTCCTGGCAGCGCCCGTCCTGGCGCACAGCGTCGCGACCGGCGACCAATCCTATATCGAGGCGACGAGCGGCGTGCAGCTCGTGCCGTTCATGTACCTCGGCGCCAAGCACATGGTGACCGGCTACGATCACCTGCTCTTCCTCTTCGGGGTGATCTTCTTCCTCTACCGGATGAAGGATGTCGCTACCTATGTGACGCTGTTCGCCATCGGCCATTCGACGACCTTGCTCGCCGGCGTGCTGATGGGAACGAACGTCAGCTCTTATCTCGTCGACGCGATCATCGGCCTGTCGGTCGTCTACAAGGCGCTCGACAATTTGGGCGCCTATCGTCGCTGGTTCGGCGTGCAGCCCAACACCAAGGCGGCTGTCCTCATCTTCGGCTTCTTCCACGGCTTCGGCCTAGCAACCAAGGTGCAGGAGTTTGCGATGTCGCGCGACGGGCTGGTGGAGAATCTCATCGCCTTCAACGTCGGCGTCGAGATCGGCCAGATACTGGCGCTCGCCGGTATCCTGATCGCCATGGGCTTCTGGCGCCGAACCTCGAGCTTCGGACGCCATGCGTTCACCGTTAACGTCGCGCTCATGACCGCGGGCTTCATCCTCTTCGGCATGCAGCTCACTGGCTATTTCGTCGCCTGATCAAGGGAATTAGACATGATCAACTATCCTGGCCCCAGTGCCGACGAGCTGCCTAGCTCGCAGCAGCTCATCCGCGCGACGGCGCTCGCTGCCGTCGTTGCCTCTGCCATCCTCGTAGCAGCGGTGCTTCCCGCTGAATATGGCATCGACCCCACCGGCGCCGGTCGGGCGCTCGGCCTCACCGCCATGGGTGAGTTGAAGCAGGAGGACGCGGCACTCGCCGCCGTCGAAGAAGCACAAGCCGCCTCCACGGCCGCTCCTACGCCAGCCCCGGTCGTGGTGCCGGCCGCCGCAGCGGCTCCGGCCATGACCAGGGAGGTGCGGCTGACACTCGCGCCGAATGAGGGCACCGAAGTGAAGGCGACCATGCGCGCCGGTGACGCCTTCGACTATGCTTGGTCGACCGACGGCCCTGAGGTTCGCTTCGAACTCCACGGCGAGGAAGCTGGCGCCCCAGGTGATGAGTTTACCAGCTACGAAAAGGGCTCGGCCGCCAGCGGTGAGGGCAAGTTCCAGGCGCCGTTCAATGGCACCCACGGCTGGTATTGGCGGAACCGCAGCGGGGGGCCGGCGACGATCACCGTGCGCGCCACCGGGACTTTCTCTGCTTTCGAACAGAAGAAGTGATCCGATTTTCACCAAGGAGAATGTGATGAAGATGAAGCTCACCCTCGCGATGGCTGCCATCGCTCTCGCCCTGCCGTTGCTCGCCCATCCCGGTGGTCATGACGACGAACAGGTCCGCGAGAAGAGCATCCCCGAGAAGGCAGAAGACGCGGTTATGCGCGAGATCACCCGCGCCAAGCTGGATGCCTCATGGCGCGGCGCGGCCGCCGGCAAGCCCGCGTTGCGCACAGTGAAGGGCGTGAAGCAGTGGGTGGTGCCGTTCGCCAAGAAGGCCGGAAACGGCAAGGCGGGCACCCTGTATGTGACGCTCACTGAAGCCGGCGATTTCGTTCGTACTAGCGCTTCGCCTCGTTAGCGGCCTGTGGTGACTCCGGGGCCTTACCGCAAGTGAGTATTGGCCTTGGAGCACTGGCGCTCCTAGCTGGGGGGAGCCCGAACCAGACCTCGACAGCGGCGCTCAGAAGAAGCGATCGACGACATCGAAACGACGATCCCGCCGCCGCCGCTCGGAGCAACTAACATCATTCCTGACCGACTAGAGGGCGCCCTCACGAGCGCCCTCTCTTTCTGCGCATGGTTAGCTTCGGAGTAACGGCAAGGGGGTGGACCATGCCTCGTCGACAAGTCGTCGACGCCCATTTTTGTCCGTAACGTTGCACTGTAGCGAGGGCGTTTTCGCCCAGATTCCGACGCTGGCGCAAAACCCGACGTGCTCCAGAATGGCGCCCTGCTGAACGAAGGCTAGAGGTGTCCGGGTCGAACGGCGCGGCGAAGGTGCGAGGGCATCGAGCTTCTCGCCTTCGGGCCAGCACTTCACACTGCTCAGACATCTATATCGTAGCCAGCCTTTTTGATCGCACCGGCGATAAGCGCGGCTGGGGCTCGAGTATCCACGGTCACGAGTTTCGTCTTGAGGTCGACATTGACGGTCGCGTCTGCATCAACGCTCTTCACAGCGTTCGTCACCGACCGTGCGCAACCCCCGCAGGTCATGCCGGGAACGTGGTACACAGTCATCTCATGTCTCCTGGAAATATGGTCCTGGCAACCAAGCTGGAGTTTGACACGATGTCAGGGTCAAGGGGCGATCCTTGCCGGTGAAAACGCAGAACCGAACACCATGGTTACCAGTCGAATATCGTGGAGCTAGGGTGCGCTTGACTCTGACATGATGTGAACCTTTACATCCATTGGTGAACTTAGAAATTTCCTGATGGAGTTCACGTCATGTCCGCTGCGCTCAAGCCGCACGCACCGCCTGTTCGGCCCCCCGAGACCATCACCCTAATGATCGGGGGCATGACGTGCGCGTCGTGCGTCGGCCGTATCGAACGCGGGATTCGAGCGGTCTCCGGCGTTGCCGATGTGTCGGTCAACCTGGCGACTGAGCGCGCCGAGGTCCACTTCGAAGAAGGGAGCGCCAACGCCGGCGCCGTCGCGGAAGCCGTATCAAAGGCTGGATACACGGTGGGGTTGCAGACGGTCGAACTCGGCATCGAGGGCATGACCTGTGCCTCATGCGTGAGCCGCGTCGAGAAGGCACTTGCAGCCGTCCCCGGCGTGCTCTCGGCCGAAGTGAACCTCGCGATCGAGGTCGCGCGTATTGGCGTCGTAGATGGGGCTGTAGCGACTGACGACCTCATCGCCGCGGTCGAGCGCGCCGGCTACCAAGCGCGCCTTCGCGAGGACGCGGGCAGCGTCGCAGTCGTTGGGGAGGCGCGCCACGAGGCGATTGCTCGACACGACCTGCGTCATGTCCTGTTCGCCGCTATCCTGTCGCTACCGCTCGTCCTGCCGATGCTCCTGTCGCCCTTGGGTGTCGAGGTAGCGCTGCCTGGATGGGTCCAGCTCCTGTTGGCGACGCCTGTCCAGTTCTGGCTCGGAGCTCGCTTCTACCGCAACGGCTGGAAGGCGCTTCTGGCTCGCACCGGCAACATGGACCTACTCGTCGCGATCGGCACGTCCGCTGCCTACGGCCTCAGCCTCTATCAGCTAGCGTCCCCGGCTCATCATGACGAGGCACATTACTATTTTGAAGCGTCGGCTGTCGTCATCACGCTTGTGCTGCTGGGCAAGTGGCTCGAGACCCGCGCCAAGCGCCAAACAGGCGCCGCGATCCGCGCGCTCATGACGCTTCGGCCTGAAACTGCGCGCATCCTAAGGGCCTCCGGCTCGGTTCATGAGGTGCCAGCCGCGCAGGTGCGGGTCGGCGATCGGGTGCAGGTGCGTCCGGGCGAACGCATCCCCGTAGATGGGAGGATCGCGAACGGCGAGACCGCGGTCGACGAGTCGATGCTTACCGGCGAGAGCCTACCGGTTGCAAAGGAGCCCGGCGACAAGGTCGCCGGCGGCTCGATCAATGGTGATGGGCTCATCATCGTCGAGGTGACGGCAGTCGGTGCCGAGACAGTGCTGGCCCGTATCGTGCGGCTGGTTGAGAGCGCTCAAGGCGCCAAGGCGCCAATCCAGCGCCTCGTCGACCGAGTGAGCGCCGTATTCGTGCCGACCGTGCTTGTGATCGCTTTTGCAACCTTGTCAGGGTGGCTGTTTGCCGGGGCGGCGCTCGAAACCGCCATTTTGAACGCAGTCGCCGTGCTCGTCATCGCGTGTCCGTGCGCGCTCGGACTTGCCACACCTACGGCCATTATGGCCGGGACCGGCGTGGCAGCAAAGGCGGGCGTCCTCATCAAGGACGCCGAGGCACTCGAGACCGCGCACCGTGTCGATGCCGTTGCATTCGACAAGACCGGTACGCTGACCGAAGGGCGTCCGTCTCTCGTCAGTATTGAGCCCGCGCCGCAGGTGGCGCTCGACCAACTTCTCGAGTTGGCGGCGGCGCTTCAGCGTGGCAGCGAGCACCCGCTTGCCAAGGCGGTCGTCAACGAGGCGGCGGCACGCGGCGTCCCCTTGGCGGCCGCCGAGGGCGTGCGAGCGCTGCCCGGCCGCGGCGTCGCCGGGAGGGTCCACGGTAGGGAACTCGTGCTCGGAAGTACCCGCCTTATGGAGGAGGAAGGCGTCGAGATCGCGCCGCTCGCGGGCTCTGCACAGCGCCTTCAAGACGATGGGCGGACGGTTTCGTGGTTTGCCGTCGTGGGCCAGGAACCCCAGTTGCTCGGCCTCTTGGCCTTCGGCGACGCGGTGAAATCGACGGCACGCGCCGCGGTTGAGACTCTTCGGGCTCGAGGTGTGCTGACCGTGATGCTAACGGGCGACAACGCCGGTAGTGCTCGCGTGGCGGCCTCGGCACTAGGCATCGATCAGGTCGTGGCGAACGTGCTGCCCGAAGGAAAGGCCAGCGCGTTGGCCGATCTAAAGCGTAATGGCTACACGGTCGCGATGGTCGGCGACGGCGTCAACGACGCTCCGGCACTCGCCGCTGCCGATGTCGGCATTGCCATGGGCTCAGGAACCGATGTCGCCATGCACGCTGCTGGAGTGACGCTGATGCGCGGCGACCCGCGGCTGGTCGCTGACGCGATCGACGTGTCCAAGCGGACCTATGCGAAGATTCGCCAAGGGCTTTTTTGGGCATTCATTTACAATGTCGTCGGTATTCCTCTGGCCGCCTTTGGGTACCTAAGCCCGGTCTTGGCAGGCGCGGCCATGGCGTTCTCGAGTGTCAGCGTTGTTGCCAATGCGCTCACGCTGCGTCGCTGGCGGCCGATCACCCAATAGATTGAGGCAAAGCCATGAATATCGGACAGGCATCCAAGGCGTCCGGCGTCAGTCAGCGGATGATCCGTCACTATGAGGCGATCGAGCTCATCCCGAAGGCCCCCCGGCGTGACAGCGGCTACCGCGACTATGATGAGCGCGACGTACACACGCTCAAGTTCATCGCGAGATCACGCGACTTGGGGTTTCCGATTGAGGAAATCGGGAAGCTCCTGGCACTCTGGCAGGACCGCGGGCGCACCAGCGCCGAGGTGAAGCGCCTGGCTATCGCTCGCATCGACCAGTTGAAGCGCAAAGAGAGCGAGCTGCAGGAAATGCGGCGTTCCCTCGAACATCTGGCGAAGAACTGTCATGGAGACCATCGGCCAGACTGCCCCATCATCGAGGAGCTTTCTCACTCGTGATGGCCGCGCATGGCGTCGCTACAAGGCTTGACCTGCTCGGTCGCCGTCGCCGTGGGCCAGCCGACGCCGACGTGGTGGTAGGCCGACATCTCCTCCGAAGCCGGGCGCGACGAGCCGATGGCGCCTTGTTGCTCCAACCCTTTCAGCGACGATGGACTAGTTGGCCTTGTCGTCCTTCTTAGCCTTCTCGGCCTTGCAGCGCATGTGCTCGTGGTTCATCGCGCTGTGCGCGACGGTACCTTTTTCCTCGGCATGGCTGTGCTGCTGCCGGGTACCCATCTTCTTTGCCATTTCGTCGCAATCTACCTTCGCCGCAGGCGTCGCCGGCTCCGCCTCATGCGGGGGATGAGTCTGACCTTGGGTCTGCGCGAATACGGGGCTGACAAGAACGGCAGCAGTCGCCGCGGCAATCATGAGCATCTTCATCGGGAAGTCCTTTTCCGCTCTGGAAGCGTTCTCCAGCTCCCTCAACATCACGACCGAGCAGGAGGACGCATTGACCGTGATCAATCGGTCCGTCGATCGGGCTGCAACGTCGCCATCGCGATTAAGGTTGGTTGGCGAGGATTGCGCGGCAGCGATCGTGCTTGGCGTTCATCGGGGTGGATATGATCGTACCCTTAGTTTCGGAGTGGCTATGCGCTCTCGCCGTCCCCATGGCTGAGGCCATAGCCTTGCACTCCTCGACTTCTTCAGCGCTGGCGGTGCTCTTCATCGTCGTGGCGCAGCCGGCAAGGATGGCAGCGATCGCGGGAAGAAGCATACTTTGGGTTCTCATATCGACGTCCTTCCTGAGACCTGAAACGCTGGCCCGATTTCCGCTTCTGCCCCCCACTGGGGCTTGAGGCCCATCGGCTGATCGGTTCGCGGCAGTCCGCTCGTTGCAAACACCATAGGCCGCAAGGCGACCAGCCGCTGAACGTGGTCAGGGCCGTGTAAGGAAGTGCTCAATACCCTCCGGGGGCAAGCGGAAGGTCCGCTCTGAGGCAGGCGAGACGAGGACGGCGCGCATTTGCCTAGACAGTTGAATCGCCTGCGAAGGAATCGCTCCTCGAATTGTCGGTCGGTTGGCTGAGCGGAGCAGACCCGCGCCGTGCCCGAAAGCAGCGCCCTCCAAGGGCCAAACTGCTCGGCATTAGGCCCCCAGTTCGTAATCGGCTTCGGGTTGGGCTGATGATCCGCTGTTAGCCAGCGTCAGAGGCAAAGTGCCAACGCGCGCGGGGCTGAGGGAGGACTTTGCAGAGGTACCCTCACCATTGACTCGCGAGCGCATCGCGCCCTTCGCTACGGGGTACAGCCTCCACTGCACAGGTTGAGTATTACCGCAGATTGGTGGTGTCTCGAGTTGGAGCAGTCGCAGGCGGAAAGCGAAAGCGCACAGGAGTGCAGGTATGGACCATAGCCATCACGACAGTCAGCCTGACCCTGCTGGGTCGGTTGAGGACCCCGTTTGTGGCATGGCCGTCGATCCGACGAAGACGCCTCATCATGCCGAGTACCGCGGATCGACCCACCACTTCTGCAGCGAGAAATGCCGGGCGAAGTTCGTCGCCGACCCTGAGCACTATTTGAGCAAACCAGCGGCCGACACGGCGCACCTCGATCCGAGCGTACAGCCGCAGGCGATAGGCACAATCTGGACCTGCCCGATGCACCCGGAGATACGGCGCGACGCTCCGGGGAACTGTCCGATCTGCGGCATGGCGCTTGAGCCTTTGGAGCCTAGCCTCAAGGACGGCCCGAACCCTGAACTCATCGACATGACGCGGCGGTTCTGGGTCAGCGCCGCGTTATCGGTGCCTCTGGTCGTTTTGACCCTCGGCGCGGAGGTTGTGGGCTGGGAGCCTCTGCCCATGCGGACGTCCATGTGGGTTCAGCTGGCGCTCGCGACGCCTGTGGTCCTCTGGGGCGGCAAGCCATTCTTCGAGCGAGGCTGGGCGTCGATCCTAAGCCGCCGGCTCAATATGTTCACCTTGATCGCGTTGGGTGTCGGTGTAGCCTATCTTTATAGCCTCGTTGCTACGCTCTTTCCTGGGCTGTTCCCGCAGGCCTTCCGCA
>JAESFZ010000302.1_pt1 | contig 26932 bp, 28 predicted proteins | sample 9269561 | NCBI WGS metagenome assembly JAESFZ01 (sample SAMN14515552, study PRJNA621657) | algae metagenome | isolation source: Tildeniella nuda ZEHNDER 1965/U140 and co-occurring heterotrophs from wet... | place: Switzerland: Stansstaad, Zurih | collected 1965-01-01
GAGCAGGTAGCTCTCCGCCGCCGGCGGCGGTCCCAGACGGACCGCCTCGTCGGCCATCTCGACATGCAGCGCCGCCGCATCGGCGTCCGAATAGACCGCCACGGTCTTGATGCCCATGCGCCGCGCCGTCTTGATGACGCGGCAGGCGATCTCGCCCCGGTTGGCGATCAGGATTTTCTTGAACATCTTCGCAACGACCCTCCCTCGGCCGCGCCCCTTCAAGCGGGCGAGGCGCGATGCGTCAAGCTTGCGCGGGCGTCGGGCGGCGCGGCTGGCGCACATATCCATCCCGGAACGCCCGCCATCGCACATATATCTTGCGAGCACGGCTTCCTAAGATATATCGTAAGACGTCTTGATCGAGTCGCGATACAAAAAGGAGCGCGAAATGGGCATGCACGGCAGGCGGTGGGGCGGCGAGTGCGGCGGTCGCGGCTGGGGCGGGCCGGCGGCGGTGCTGGCGATGACCTTCGGCCGCGGCTTCGGGCGCGGTTTCGGCCGCGGCGGCGGCTGGGAGTTCGACTGGGGCGGGCGCCCGCCGGGCGGGCGTGGCCGGCGGCGCATGTTCGAACCGGGCGAACTTCGCCTCGTGCTGCTCAAGCTGATCGCCGACCAGCCGCGCCACGGCTACGACCTGATCCGCGCGATCGAGGAGATCACCGGCGGCCAGTACGCCCCGAGCCCCGGCGTCGTCTATCCGACGCTGACGATGCTGCAGGACATGGGGCTGATCGAGGAGCGTGCCGCCGAAGGCGCGCGCAAGCTGTTCGCCGCCACCGCCGACGGCCAGGCGCATGTCGAGGAGAAGGGCGAAGAGATCGAGGCGCTGTTCGTGCGGCTCGCCGACATGGGCCATGACCAGCGCAAGGCGGGCGGCGCCCCGATCAAGCGCGCCGTCGGCAACCTTCTGTCGGCGCTCTGGCATCGCACCACCCGCGACGATGCCGACGAGGCGACCTTGCACGACATCGCGGCGATCCTCGACGAGGCGGCGCAGAAGATCGAGCGGCTGAGGCGCGCGAACTAGGCGAACCCCATCGCCTCTCCCTTGACGGAAAGCGGAAGGGGAGGCGCGATCCCCTTCGATCGCAATGCCGCGTGATGCCGTCGGCTGCTGCCCCCCGGCATCTCATCCGCGCCGCGCTCGTCGCTCTCGCCTCGCCAGCGGCGCCGTGCCACGATCAGCCATCGCTGCATCGGCAAGAGGGCGGGGGATGGAACGGCATTACGGGCTCGACTGGCTGCGCATCGGCGCCTTCGGGCTGCTGATCTTCTACCATATCGGCATGTTCTTCGTGCCGTGGGACTGGCATGTGAAGACCGCCGCGCCGCTCGACTGGGTGCAGGTGCCGATGCTCGCCACCAACGCCTGGCGGCTGGCGCTGCTGTTCCTCGTCTCGGGCATCGCCTCGCGCTTCCTGCTCGCCAAGATGGCGGCGCCGGGTCGCTTCGCCGGGCAGCGGTCGCTGCGGCTGCTGATCCCGCTCGCCGCGGGCGTCATCCTGTTCGTCGCGCCGCAGCCCTGGGCGGAGCTGCAGGCGAAGTTCGGCTACCCGCATGGCTTCTGGCATTTCTGGACCCACGACTATTTCAGCTTCCGCATCCTCGGCGACAAGCTGGCGCTGCCGACCTACAATCATCTGTGGTTCGTCGCCTATCTGTGGCTCTACACGATGGTGCTGGCGATCGGCGCGGTGCTGCTGCCGGCGCCGGCGAAGGCGGCGCTGCAGCGCGGTTTCGACCGGCTGTTCGGCGGCGCGCGGCTGCTCATCCTGCCGATCCTCTTCCTCTGGCTGGCGCGCGTGACGCTCTATCCGATCTTCGGCGAAACGCATGCGCTGGCCGACGACTGGTACAATCATCTCGTCTACGGCGGGCTGTTCCTGTTCGGCGTCGCGCTGGCGAAGAGCGACGGCGCCTGGCGCGCGATCGTCGCCAGCTGGAAGCCGGCGCTCGTCTTCGCGATCGTCGGCTATGCGGCGATCATCGCCTATGAATTCCATTATGGCGATCGCGATGCCGCCGAACCGGGGCTGATGCTGATCCGCGGCCTTCGCGCGGCGCATATGTGGGGGGCGATCGTGGCGCTGCTGGCACTGGCGCAGCTGACGCTCAACCGCGACCTGCCCGTCCGGCGCTACCTGACCGAGGCGGTGTTTCCCTATTATATCGCGCACCAGACGATCATCGTGCTCGTCGGCCATGCGCTGTCGCCCTACCGGCTGCACCCCGGGATCGAGTTCGCGATCATCCTGCCGGCGACGGTGGCGGGGTGTTTCCTCACCTACGAACTGGCGCGCCGCGTCCCGGGGCTGGGGCCGCTGCTCGGACTGAAGGGGCAGCGGGTGACGGTGGCGATGGCGAGCGCCCCAACCAACTAAACTGTCATCCCCGCAAAGGCGCCCACTCTCGAACAGCTCGACGGTTGCCCAGTGGTTCCCCGCCTTCGCGGGGATGACGATCAAAATTGGATGACCCCGGAAGACCTACAACGGAATATTGTCGTGCTTCTTCCACGGGTTGTCGAGGCTCTTGGTCCGGAGCTTGCGCAGCCCGATCGCGATGCGCCGCCGCGTCGAATGCGGCATGATCACCTCGTCGACGAAGCCCTTCGAGGCGGCGACGAACGGGTTGGCGAAGCGCGCCTCATATTCGGCGGTGCGCTCGGCGATCTCCTCGGGGCTCTTGCCGCGGAAGATGATCTCGACCGCGCCCTTGGCGCCCATCACCGCGATCTCGGCGGTCGGCCAGGCGTAGTTGAGGTCGCCGCGCAGATGCTTCGACGCCATGACGTCGTAGGCGCCGCCATAGGCCTTGCGGGTGATGACGGTGATCTTGGGAACGGTCGCCTCGGCATAGGCGAACAGCAGCTTGGCGCCGTTCTTGATGATGCCGTTATGCTCCTGCGCGACGCCGGGCAGGAAGCCGGGGACGTCGACGAAGGTGACGATCGGGATGTTGAAGGCGTCGCAGAAGCGCACGAAGCGGCCGGCCTTCTTGGACGAGGCGATGTCGAGCACGCCGGCGAGCACCATCGGCTGGTTCGCGACGATGCCGACGGTCGAACCCTCGATGCGCGCGAAGCCGATGATGATGTTCGCGGCATGAGACGGCTGCAGTTCGAAGAACTCGCCCTCGTCGGCGACCTTCCGGATCAGCTCGTGCATGTCGTAGGGCTTGTTCGCCGACGGCGGCACCAGCGTGTCGAGGCTGTTCTCGATGCGCTCGGGATCGTCGTGCGTCGGGCGGAACGGCGCCTGCTGCTTGTTGTTCAGCGGCAGGAAGTCGAAGAACTGGCGGGTGCGCAGCAGCGCGTCGACGTCGTCCTCCATCGCCAGGTCGGCGACGCCCGACTTGGTGGTGTGCGTGACCGCGCCGCCCAGCTCTTCCTGCGTGACGATCTCGTTGGTCACCGTCTTCACCACGTCGGGGCCGGTGACGAACATGTAGGACGAATCCTTCACCATGAAGATGAAGTCGGTCATCGCCGGCGAATAGACCGCGCCGCCGGCGCAGGGGCCCATGATCAGGCTGATCTGCGGGACGACGCCCGAGGCGAGCACGTTGCGCTGGAACACCTCGGCATAGCCGCCGAGCGAGGCGACGCCCTCCTGGATGCGCGCGCCGCCCGAATCGTTCAATCCGATGACCGGCGCGCCGACCTTCATCGCCATGTCCATGATCTTGCAGATCTTCTGCGCATGCCGCTCGGACAGCGAGCCGCCGAACACGGTGAAGTCCTGGCTGAACACGAAGACGAGCCGGCCGTTGATCGTCCCCGATCCGGTGACGACGCCGTCGCCGGGGATCTTCTGCGCCTCCATGCCGAAGTCGACGCAGTTGTGCTCGACATACATGTCGAGCTCCTCGAACGAGCCGGGATCGAGCAGGATCTCGAGCCGCTCGCGCGCCGTCAGCCGGCCCTTGGCGTGCTGCGCCTCGATGCGCTTGGGTCCGCCACCCTGGCGCGCCGCTTCGCGCTTCGCCTCGAGCTGCTCGATCACTTTCAGCATTCGTACCCTCCCCTAGGATGCAGCCGCTTAGCAGGCACCCGCGGGCGATGTCACGTCGCTAAAGACCGGCGAGCCAGTCGAGCAGCAGCGCATTGACCTCGGCCGGTCGCTCCTGTTGCGTCCAGTGCCCGCAGCCGGCGAGCCGGTGCGCGCCGCGCAGGTCGGGCACGTGCCGCCGCATCACTTCGATCGGATCGCCGCGGCCGATCATGCTGAAGGCGAGGTCGCGCGTGCCGCCGATGAACAGCGCCGGCTGCTCGATCCTGTGGTCCTTGAACGCCTGGAGAAACGCCCAATCGCGGCGGTGATTGCGGTAGCGGTTGAGTGGCCCGCGAAAGCCCGAGCGGGTGAACTCGGCGGTGTAATGGTCGAGGTCCTCGACCGACAGCCACGGCAGCGGCATCTCGCAGTCGGCCAGCCCCTCGAGCATCGTCGCATCGGCGGTCTTGTCGGCGGGCCAGCTGCCCTCGGGCACATCGCCCGACAGTGCATAGATGAACTGGCGCAGGAAGCGCCGCGGGTCGGCCTCCGCCTCGGCTTCGGCCACGCCTTCCGCCTGGAAATAGGCCTGGTAGAAGAAGCGGTTCTTGGCGGTGAAGGCGGCGGTAAACAGCTCGTCGTAAGGGACCGGCGCCACGCCCTGATAGGGGATCGATAGCGCCGCCACGGCGCGGAATTTGTCGGGCCTGACCAGCGCCGAATTCCACACGATCGGCGCGCCCCAGTCGTGCCCGACGAGGATCGCCGGTTCGCCCGGCGACAACCTCTCGGCGACGCCGACGAGGTCGCCGATCAGCCGCTCCATCGCATAGGCCTCGACCGCGTGCGGCTTGTCCGATGCGCCATAGCCGCGCACGTCGATCGCACAGGCGGTGAAGCCCGCGGCGGCGACCGGGCCGATCTGGTGCCGCCAGGAATACCAGCTCTCCGGAAAGCCGTGCACCATCAGTACCAGCGGGCCCTCGCCCTCGACCATGGCGCGCAGCCGGACCTCGCCGGCGTCGATGAAGCGCTCCTCCATCAGCCGCGCACCGTAGCCAGAAAAGGGGCGATGTGGGTCATGGCGACAGTCTAGCGGCACGCAGCGCCGAGGCCAGCGTGCTGTTCTGCTAGCCGCCCTTTCACAACCGACCCGTTGCGGACATTGTGGGTGAATGCGAGGCTCGCGTGCGGGCTTTGGGGGGCGCGATGGACAGTTTCGAATTCATCTTCACGTTGTTCGGGCTGGTGCTGGGCCTGGCGCTCACCGAGGTGCTCGGCGGCTTCGCGCGCGCGGTCAAGCGCCACGGGCCGGCGCGGCTCGGGCTGCTCACGCCGGTCGTGAGCCTGTTCATGCTCTACGAGATCACCGATTTCTGGATGGACGCCTGGGATGTGCGGGCCCAGGTACCGATCGGCATGCCGACCTTGCTGATCTCGGTGGTCATAACCGGGCTCTATTTTTTCGCCGCGGTGCTGGTTTGGCCAGAGGAGGGCGACGCGGCCTGGGAGGATCTCGACGGCTGGATGCTGGCGCACAAGCGACAGGTGCTACTGAGCGTGTTCGCGAGCAATTTGGTGACCGTCACGGCGCTTTCGTCGATCGCTGCGAGCGAGATTCCGCCGACGCTGCTCGCGGTGGGATGGATGGCGAGCTATTTCGGCCTGATCCTGGCGGCCGCGCTGGTGCCGGGACGACGCCTGACCCTCGCGGCGCTGGCGCTGTTGCTGACCATGTACGGCAGCGGGCTGGCGATGGACCTGCTCGGGCTCCGGGGATAGCGGCCGGCCGCAACGTCGGGGAGCGACCGGCGCGCATCTCGCCAGTGCCGATGAAGCGCTCCTGCGTCAGCCGCGCACCGCAAAGCCGATGCGCGGCGCATGTACTACCACTCCGCCGACGCGCGGGTCTTCGCGACGCAGCGAGACGTGATGCGCCGACGATCCGACCAGCATGCCGCGGATCGGGTCGCGACCATAGTCGTCGGCGGCGACGGTGACCTCCTGGCCCGCGAGCGCCGCGTCCTGCGGCGCGACGGTGGCGGGCAGGGGTGTCGCCTCGCGTGCGAGATCGAGCGCCGCCTCCGGACTGAGGCTCGAACGCTCGCCGTGCCCGATCGCCTTCACGCGTGCCATCCAGCCGGCGATCAGCGGATCACCCTCGAACCCCGCGGCGGCGGGCGGGAAGGCCGAGCGGATGAACCAGAGGTTGTAGTAGGCGCTCGCATCGGCGAGCCCTGGCCGGTCGCCGGTCAGGAAGGCGCGGCCGTCGCCGAGCTGCTCGGCGATCAGTGCCACCTGCGCCGCCAGCTGCGCCGTCATATGCGGCACCGCCGCCTTCATCGCCGCGACGTCGAACGGGCGCCCGCTCAGCGCCTCGCGGTCGCGGATGAACGGCTCGGGCACCTTGTCGCCGAGCCCGCCGAACACCACCGCGACCACCGCCTGGAACATCGCCCGGTCGGTCCACAGCGCCAGTCCCGCGCCCAGCCCGCGGTCGCCCGCCGGAAACAGCGTCGGCTCGGGAAACCGCCGCTCGAGCTCGCGGACGATCAGCGCGCTGTCGAGATAGATGTCGGCGCCGATCTGCATCACCGGAATGCGCCGGTAGCCGCCGGTCAGCGGCAGCAGCTCGGGCTTGGGCATGATCACCGGCTGATCGACCGCGGCCCAGGCGAGGCGCTTGATGCCGAGGCAGACGCGCACCTTCTCGGAGAAGGGCGAGGTGTCGTACTGGTGGAGGAGGATGTCGGCCATCGGCGCAGTGTAGCGGCGCGGGGCGGGGAGGCGAGCGCTCTAGTGTGCTAGCCCGCCATCGGCGTCCGCCCCGCGGCGCGCATCGCCGAGATCCGCGTCCACAGGATGTTGATCGCCAGCCCCGCGAGGATCAGCCCGCCCGCTGCCAGCTTCCACAGCGGCAGATCCTCGCCGAGCCACCAGGCCGAGGCCGCCATGCCGAACACCGGCACCAGCAGCGACATCGGCGCGACCGTCGCCGCCGGGTAGCGCGCGAGCAGCCAGCCCCAGGCGGCGTAGCCGAACAGGGTGTTGCCGACCGACTGCCACAGTACGACGCCCCAGGTGACGGCATCGGCATTGGCCAGCCCCGCGGCGATCGCGCCGGGACCCTCGAACACCAGCGACAGCGCGAGCAGCGGCGGTACAGCGAAGAGGCTCGCCCAGACGACATAGGCGAGCATGTTGGCCTTGGGGTTGGCGCGCGCCACGGTGTTGCCGCCGGCCCAGCTCAGCGCCGCCAGCAGCACCAGCGCCAGCCCGAGCGGCGTCGCGTCGCTGTCGGCGCGCGCGGCGATGAGCGCGACGCCGCTCGCCGCGAGTGCGACCGCGAACCATTGCACCGGCTGCACCTTCTCGCCGGTGGCGCGCATCGACAGCGCGATGGTGAAGAACACCTGGCTCTGCACCACGAGCGAGGCGAGGCCGGGCGAGATGTCGCCCTTCATCGCGATGAACAGCAGCCCGAACTGGCCGGCGCCGATCAGCACGCCATAGGCGGCCAGCCGGCGCCACGGCACCTCGGGGCGGCGGATGAACAGCGCGGCGGGCAGGAAGGCGAGCGCGAAGCGCAGGCAAGCGAACAGCAAGGGCGGCAGGTCGTCGAGGCCGAGGCGGATGACGACGAAATTGGTGCCCCAGACCGCGGTGATGGCGATGGCGAGCAGCGCGTGCGGCCAGGAGAGCGAGGACAGGGGCATGCCGCCGCTTTGGCCGGCGCGGTCGGCGCGAGGCAACATGATTCTTTTACGACGTTGATCTATCTGTTTGATTTGTCGGTGGGCGCGCGCCGCAAGTGGCGGTAGGGTGGCGCGCGGGTTGGGACGTGCGTGACATGGCGACGATCGAACAGGCGATAGGCGGTGCGCCGGCGGCGCGCGACTCGGGGCGCGCGCTGTTCTGGCGGATGGTCGTCGTCTATCATCTGGCGTCGCTCGCCGCCGTCGTGGTGACGCTGCTGCTGGTGTTGCTCGGGCTCGAATTCACCGGCTGGCAATGGGCGTGCATGTTCATCATGCTGCTGCCCGGCGTCGCCTTCTACACCTCGCTCGACGTCGTCGCGATCCGCCGCCACATCCGCCCGATCGTCGAGGCGCTGGCCTATGTCGACCGCGGCGCGCCGCTGCCGCGGCGGGTGGCGACCGACGGGCTGATCCGCGCGCTCAACCTGCCCTTCCTGTCGGCGCTGCGCGTCACCCTGCTGCATGGCCCGATGGCGACGCTCGCCGCGACGATGGCGCTGATCCTGTCGAACTGGCTGCTCGACGGCAATTTCGCGGTCTGGCAGATCGCCACCTTCGCCGCGACGGTGATGTTCTTCGCCTCGCCGACGCATGCGATCTTCGAATATTTCACCGTCAGCCGCGACGTCGAACCGATCGTCAAGCGGCTGACGCGCGCCGCCGGCGGCGCGATCCCGCCGGGCGAGCAGCACCGGCTGATCGCCGTCCGGCTGAAGACCAAGCTGCTCTATCTCGCGATCTTCGTCACCTCGCTGCCGTTGCTGTTCTTCGCCGCCTCCTTCCTGTTCAAGCTCGACCGGCTGCTGATCGCGCGCGGCGTGACGGTCGATACCGCGAGCATGCTGCCGCTCTACGTGTGGATCGGCGGCGTCATCATCCTGTGCATGGCGGGCTCGGTGATCATGGCGATGCTCACCGCCAACGAGGTGTCGCGGTCGGCGGCGCGGATGATCGCTGCGATGCGCGAGGTCGAGGGCGGGCGGCTCGACGAGGCGCGCCTCGACGTCATCACCACCGACGAATATGCCGACCTCTATCGCGGCTTCAGCCTGATGCTCGACTCGCTGCGCGAGGAGCAGCGCATCCTCGAGATCAGCCACGACCTCGTCGGCGAGCTGAAGCTCGACCTGCTGATCGCGCGGATCATGAAGGCGACCGCCGAGCTGCTCGGCGCCGACCGTTCGACGCTGTTCGTCCATGACGCGAAGACCGGCGAGCTGTTCTCGGTCTATGCGGCGGGGCTCGAAATGAAGGAACTGCGCATCCCGGCGACGCAGGGCATCGCCGGGTCGGTGTTCGCCAGCGGCGTCTCCGAAAATATCGCCGACCCCTATGCCGACCCGCGCTTCAGTCCCGACGTCGACCGCCAGACCGGCTTCCGCACCGAAAGCATCCTCTGCGTGCCGATCACCAACAAGGCGGGGACGCGCATCGGCGTCGCGCAGGTCCTCAACAAGCGCGACGGCGCCTTCACCGCCAAGGACGAGGCGCGGCTGCGCGCCTTCTCGGCGCAGATCGCCGTCTGCCTGGAGAATGCGCAGCTGTTCGACGACGTGCTGTCGATGAAGAACTACAACGAGAGCATCCTGAAGAGCACGTCGAACGGCATCGTCACGCTCGACGCCGACGGGCGGATCGTCACCGCCAACGACGCGGCGCTCGCCGTGCTGCAGGCGCCGCGCGAAGGGCTGGTGGGAGCGCCGGCGAACGACGTGTTCGCCGGGGTCAACCGCTGGGTCGCCGAGCGGCTCGAGAAGACGCAGGCGACGGGCGAGACCTCGCTGGCGGTCGACGCGCAGATCGAGCGCAGCGCCGGCGGTGCCGCCTCGGTCAACCTCACCGCGATGCCGCTCATCGACGCCACCGAGCAGCGCATCGGCTCGATGCTGGTGCTCGAGGACATCACCAGCGAGAAGCGCGTCCGCTCGACGATGGCGCGCTACATGTCGAAGGAGGTTGCCGACCAGCTGCTCGCCGGCGGCGAGTCAGAACTGGGCGGCAAGGACCAGAAGGTCTCGGTGATGTTCTCCGACGTGCGCAGCTTCACGACGATCTCCGAAGCATTGGGCGCGCGCGAGACGGTGGCGATGCTCAACGAATATTTCACCGAGATGGTCGACGTAATCTTCCAGCACGGCGGCATCCTCGACAAATACATCGGCGACGCGATCATGGCGCTGTTCGGCGCACCGTTCAACGGCCCCGAGGACGCCGACAACGCGCTGGCGGTCGCCAATCAGATGATGGTGCGGCTGGGCGAGCTCAACGAGCGCCGCCGGGCGATCGGCAGCGCGGCCATCGACATCGGCATCGGCATTTCGACGGGCGAGGTGATCGTCGGCAACATCGGCTCGGCCAAGCGCATGGAATATACCGTCATCGGCGACAACGTGAACCTCGCCTCGCGGCTCGAGGGCGCGACCAAGCAATATGGCGCCAAGATCCTGCTGTCCGAATCGACGGTCCGCGAACTGACCCGTCCGGCGCTGCTGCGCGAGGTCGACGTCATCCGGGTGAAGGGCAAGGACCGCCCGGTCGCGGTCTATGAGGCGCTCGGTTTCCGCGAGACGCCCGAGCTTCGCGACATGCTCGAGGCCTATGCCGAGGGGCTCGCCGCCTATCGCGCGCGTCAGTGGCAAGCGGCGATGAAGGGCTTCGAGGCGGCGCTGAAGATTCAACCCGGCGACGGCCCGTCGGCGATGTATCTCGAGCGCTGCCGCCTCTACGCCGACGCGCCGCCGGCGAGCGATTGGGATGGCGTGTGGACATTGAAGACGAAGTAGATTTGATGGGCGCCGCTCTCCCCGCGGGAAGCGGTGGGTGAGGGGAGGCTTCGTATCACCTCCGAAATGAGGTAGAATGACCCGCCGTCGAAAGCCGCGCGAATGACGCGGCTCGGGCAGGGGAGGGTCACATCATGCCAAAGCTCGTCATCGGCAGCCTGATCGGCGCCGTCTTCATGTTCCTGATCGGCTTTCTCGCGTACGGCACGCCGCTGATGGAGCTGGGCTACAAGTCGGCGAGCCTCGAGCAGCAGCTGGCGATCCAGTCGGCGATGAAGGGGCTGCCGACCGGCACCTACACCATTCCCGATGGTCACTCGCCCGAAGGGATGGCGGCCTATGGCGTCGGCCCGGTCGCGGTGGTCCAGCTCAACAGCGGCGGTTTCGTCGCTTATGATCCGGCGGTATTCGCCTTCGGCTACCTGCACATGGCGGTCGCCGCCTTCCTTCTCGGCCTGCTGCTGTGGTCGGTGCGCGACCGCGTCACCGACATCGCTACGCGCATGCGGGTCGTCATCTGGGCCAGCCTCGTCGCGGTGGTCTTCACCCGGCTCGAGCCGATCTGGTTTCACAGCGACTGGCCCAACGCGCTCTACGTTGCGCTGGCCGAGTTCATCAGCCTCGTCGGCGCGGGCTACATCCTGGCGCGCTGGTTCGTGCCGGCTACGCCGCGGGCTGCAACAGCCTGAAGAAGCGAAGCGCCGCCGCGAAGGCCTCGCGGCGGCTCTTGCGGCTCTGCGCGGCGAGCGCGTCCTCGCCCCATTTCTCGGCCTGGTAGAGCTCGTCATGCTCGCCGGCCGCCCAAGCCGCGTCCTCGTCGAGCGCGTCCTCGATCAGCGCCAGCGCGAGCACCAGCGAGCCGCTGATCGTTACCAGCGGCTGCATCGCGGTCAGCTGGAAGGGGTCGAGCGCCTCGACCGGCTCGCGCAGCCGCGCCACCGTCGCCGCCGGCTGCGGCCGGTGCATGATGCCCGGCACCAGCTCGAATTCGACGCCGTAGCGGCGCTCGGCCCAGTCGAGGATCGGGTTCCAGGTCGCCGCCTGGCGCTGGACGAGATCCTCGGGATGTTCGGCGCGGTAGGTAAGCGCGTCGCTCTCGGCGTAGCGCGCGAGGCTGTCGACGAACGAGGTCCGGTCGGCGGCGACGCGATCGATCGCGGCGTTGGCGAGCCCGGTGAGCGGCATCGTTCCCGGCCTGACCTCCTCGCCCTGCGCGTCCCATTCGCCGGCGACCGCGGTCGCGAGCGCCGCGGTCGGCACGACGAGCGGCGCCTTCGCCGGGGTGCGGATCGGCCGGCTGTCGAGCGTTACCGCCCAGCCGCCGTCGGCGGGCGCGGCCGCCGCGACCTTGTAGAAACGTTTCATGCGGTCGGCAGCTCAGCCCTGCGACCGCCAGGCGCGCCGCAACACCGCGGGCACGACCAGCGTCGTGAACAGACCGAGCGCGAACAGCGCCTTGCCCATCGCCGGATTGGGCACGGGGGTCAGCGCGTCGGTCTGCCAGACGAGCGCACCGGCGGCGGCGATCAGCGAGCCGGCGAGGCGGACGAGCTGGATCGTGAGGTAGCGGCGCCGCGACGGGTCGGGGGCGGGGGGAAGCGCAGGGTCGGTCATGCAGGCTGTTCCTCGAGCAGGGCGATCAGTTCGGGAAAGGTCTCGACGACCGCGACCGCGCCCGCGGCGCGCAGCTCGCCGGCGTCATGATAGCCCCAGTCGACGCCGATCGGCCGGACGCCGGCGGCGACCCCCATTTCCATGTCGAAGCTGGTGTCGCCGATCATCACGCTGGCGCGCGGCGCGGCGCCGGCCTCGGCGAGCGCGGCGTCGAGCATCGCCGGGTGCGGCTTCGACGGGTGGCGGTCGGCGGTCTGCAGCGTCACGAAGCGCGCCGCGATGCCGTGATGCGCGAGACAGAGGCCGAGGCCGCGGTCCGACTTGCCGGTCGCGACGCCGAGCGCCCAGCCGCGCGCCTCGAGCTCGGCCAGACCCTCGGCGACACCGGGATAGAGCGGCTCGTCGAGCAGCGCGCTGGCGGCGCGCAGCCGCTGGAAGGCGGTCTTGTAGTCGTCGGCGAGGCGGCGGTGCAGATCGTCGTCGGCCTCGGGAAGCAGCGCCTGCATCGCCTCGACGAGGCTGAGGCCGACGATGCGCCGCGTCGCGTGGCGGCAGGGCGGCTCCATGCGGTGACGCGTGAAGCAGTCCTCCATCGCGCGCAGGATGTTGGCCTGGCTGTCGACGAGCGTGCCATCGCAGTCGAAGACCGCGAGCCGCGTCACGCCGCGACCGTGGCGCGCATCAGCGCCGCGACGTCGGCTCGGCCGGCGGCCTCGAGCGCTGCAGCGGCGGCTGCGATCTCGGCGGCGCGCTTGTTCTGCCCCATCTTGTCGGTGCCGCGCAGCGCCTCGACACGCATTTCGAAGGCGTGGATTGCCGGCAGCATCGCCTCGAAGCGGCCCGGCGTCATCTTGGCGCGCGTCCAGGGCGTCTTGGGATGCAGCCGCGCCTCCTGCGTTGCCGACAGATCGTCGAGCAACGCCACGAGATCGCCCTCGTCGAGCCGCCGCACCGGCCCCTCGGCCTCGACCGCGAGATAGTTCCAGGTCGGTACCTGGTCGGCGCTGCCGTACCAGTCGGGACTGACATAGGCGTCGGGTCCGGCAAGGCTGGCGACCGCCGCCGCGCCATCGAGATGCCGCGCGAGCGCGTTCGAGCGGGCGAGGTGGAAGCGCAGATGGCCCTCGGGCGTTACCAGCACCGGCGCATGCGCCACGCGCGGACCGGCCGGCGTCATCGCGAAGATGTGCGCGAACGCCAGCTCGGCGACGAGGCGCAGCAGCGCCTCGCGATCCGACGACTGGAAGGCGCGGTTCGGGTGCACGTCGGGGCCCTATCCGCGCGTCCGGTTGCGCCGTTCGCCCTTGCGCTCCTTGCGGCGCGCCTTGGCGGCGGCGGAATCGGCCTTCGCCTTGCCCTCGGGCGTCTCGGAGAATTTGATCGGGTCGATCGGCAGCGCGTCGCCGGCATCCATGTCGAAGGCGAGCGTTGCGAAGGTCTCGGCGATATGCGCCGGCAGCTCGGCCTTGATGTCGAGCATGCCGCCGTCGGGATGCTCGATCACCAGCCGGCGGGCGTGCAGGTGCATCTTGCGGCTGATGCCGCCGGTCAGGAAGGCGTCGCGACCGCCATATTTGGCGTCGCCGACGATCGGGTGGCCGATGGCGGCGGCGTGGACGCGCAGCTGGTGCGTGCGGCCGGTCTGCGGCTGCATCTCGAGCCAGACCGCGGTGTTGCCGGCGCGGTCGATCGTCCGGTAGCGGGTGCGCGCCGGCAGGCCCTCCTTGGGGTCGACATACATTTTCTCGCCGCCGGTCCCCGGCTGCTTGGCGAGCGGCGCATCGATCTGGCCGTGCTCGGGGGAGGGGACGCCGGTGACCAGCGCCCAATAGACCTTGCGCGCGGTGCGTCCCGAAAAGGCCTTCGAGAAGAAGGTCGCGGCGCGCGAGGTGCGCGCCAGCAGCAGCACGCCCGAGGTGTCCTTGTCGAGCCGGTGCACGAGCTTGGGACGGCTCGTCGCGTCGAACTGGAGCGCGTCGAGCAGCCCGTCGACATGCGTGTCGGTCTTGGTGCCGCCCTGCGTCGCGAGGCCGGGCGGCTTGTTGATGACGATCGCCTGCTCGTCGCGGTGGATGACGAGGCTGCGCGCGAAGTCGATCTCGTCCTCGCTCAATTCGCGCTGCGGCCGGACGGCGGGCGCCGCCATGATCGCCGGCGCCGGCGTCTCGACGGGCGGCAGGCGCAGGATCTGGCCGGTCGCCACCCGGTCGCCGGGCTGCGCGCGCTTGCCGTCGATGCGCAGCTGGCCGGTGCGCGCCCAGCGCGACACGATGTTGAAGCTGGTGTCGGGCAGATGCCGCTTGAACCAGCGGTCGAGGCGGATGCCGTCGTCGTCGGCCTCGACGGTGAACTGGCGGATGTCGCTCATGCGAGAACCTTTCCGAGCGAGACGCCGACCAGCAGCGCGACGATCGAGCCGGCGACCGACGATACCGCATAGGCGCCGCCCAGCAGGACCTCGCCACGCCACACCATCTCGAACAGCTCGAGCGAGAAGGCGGAGAAGGTGGTGAAGCCGCCGAGGATGCCGACGCCGAGGAACAGCCGCCACGTGCTGGAGCCATCGGGCACCAACGCGACGAGCAGGCCCATGAGCAGCCCGCCGACGATGTTCACCCCCCAGGTACCCCAGGGAAAGGTCAGCCCCATGGCATCGGCGGCGGCCAGGCCGAACAGGTAGCGCGCGCCGGCGCCGACGGCGCCGCCCGCCATCACGAGAAGGAGTGGGGACATGCGGCTGCTTTAGCGGGAAGTGCGAGCCGCCGAAAGCCCGCCGATGTCGCGCTATCCCCCCTCCCCGTGCCGGGGAGGATCTGCAGTCGGGGTTACAGGATGCCGAAGGTCCAGCCTTCGGTGCGCGCGACCTCGGCGGTCATCGGCGCCGGCGTCCAATAGTCGGCGATCGGCGCGACCCGTCGCAACCCCGCCGCCGAGACCAGCGCATCGCCGACATGATCGTCGAAATGCTCGGGAAGGCCGGTCGACGGTCGCGAGCCGAGACGGTCGAGCGCCTGGTCGAGCTGCGCCCGGCTGCGCAGCTTGCCGCGGAAGCCGCCGTCCATCGCGAAGGTCTGGCAGTAGATCTCGACCAGCAGCGGGCCCGCGTCGGGGACCGGATCGTACGGCCAGATCGGGATGCGCGTCATCTGCGCCAGCAGCCGCATGCCCGACAAGGTCGCCTTGCCGACCTGGCTGGCGCCGACGAGCACATAGGGCGAGCAGGGGCTGCCCATCCGCCGGTCGCGGTGCAGCTGCTCGGCGAGCCGCAGCCGCGCATAGTCGCGCTGGACGCCATCGGCGGCGCCGCACCAGAAATGGCGGCGGCGGTGCGCGATATAGGGATGCGCGGCGAGGTCGGGTTCGCCGGCGGACAGGCGATCGATCTCCGCCCACAGCGCGCGCGGATCCTCGGGCGCCTCGGCATCGCCGGGGAAATAGCCGCCGCGATCGACGAAGGGCAGCGAGAAGGAACAGTCGATGCCGATCAGCGCCGGCTCGCCGCTGGCGGCGATGGCGTCGATCATCTCGGCGATCTCGGTGCGCGACCAGCGGTGGCCGGGGCGCAGCAGCCGCGGCGGGCCGTCGCCGGCATCGGCCTCGGCGGCCTGGATCGCGCGGTGGCGCAGCCCCCTGGCGCCGGTCCAGTCGACGGCGACGAAGCGGCTGAAGCGCATGCGCTAGGGGCGCGGGCCGAAGGCGGCGCGCTGCGGCTTCTTCGCCCGGTCCCACCAGGCGCGGCGGATCAGCATCTCGACGCGCGCGCGGTCACGGCCGTAGCGCACCAGCAGCCCCGGCCAGCCGCGATAATGGTCGGTCTCCCAGAAGGTCGCGGGATCGGTTTCGATCAGGATCGCCTTCTCGTCGTGCGTCGCGGGCAGATAGAAGCTGCCGGGCTCGCGCCCCGGCCCGGCAATCGCCTTGCCGTTCAGCTTGGGTGCCGGCGTGCCGTAGAAGGACGCCATCTCGACATCGGGCAGCGCGCAGGCGAAGGCGACGACGTCGTCCCAGTCATTCATCGCGGCCGCCCTTGGCGCGCAGCTCGTCCCAATAGGCCAGCCGCTCGGCGATGCGCTTCTCGAAGCCGCGCTCGACCGGGCGGTAATAGGTCTGCGGCCGCATTTCCTCGGGCCAGTAATTGTCGCCCGAAAAGCCCTCGGCCTTGTCATGGTCGTAGGCATAGCCCTTGCCGTAGCCGAGGTTCTTCATCAGCTTGGTCGGCGCGTTGACGATGTTCATCGGCGGCATCAGCGACCCGGTTTCCTTCGCGCTCTTCCACGCCGCCTTCTGCGCCACATAGGCGGCGTTCGATTTGGGCGCGGTGGCGAGATAGAGGCAGGCCTGGACGATCGCCAGCTCGCCCTCGGGCGACCCCAGGAAGTCATAGGCATCCTTGGCGGCGAGGCACTGCACGAGCGCCTGCGGATCGGCGAGGCCGACGTCCTCGCTGGCGAAGCGCACCAGCCGGCGAAGCACATAGAGCGGCTCCTCGCCGGCGGTCAGCATGCGCGCCAGATAGTAGAGCGCCGCCTGCGCGTCGGAGCCGCGCAGCGATTTGTGCAGCGCCGAGATGAGGTTGTAATGACCCTCGCGGTCCTTGTCGTACACCGCGACGCGGCGATGCAGCAGGTCGCGCAGGCCCTCGGGGCTCAGCGGTTCGTCGATCTTCACCGAGAACAGTGTCTCGGCCTGGTTCAGCAGGAAGCGGCCGTCGCCGTCGGCCGACATCGTCAGCGCCTCGCGCGCCTCTGTGGTCAGCGGCAGCGCGCGGCCCTCCACGGCTTCGGCGCGTTGCAGCAGCTGTTCGAGCGCCGGCGCGTCGAGGCGCTTGACGATCAGCACCTGGCAGCGCGAGAGGAGCGCGGCGTTGAGCTCGAAGCTCGGATTCTCGGTGGTCGCCCCGACCAGCACGACGGTGCCGTCCTCGACATAGGGCAGGAAACTGTCCTGCTGCGCACGATTGAAGCGGTGGATCTCATCGACGAACAGCAAGGTCTGCGCGCCGCTGCGCGCATGCTCGCGCGCTTCGGCAAACACCTTCTTCAGTTCGGCGACGCCCGAGAACACCGCCGAGACGCCGACGAAGCGCAGGCCCACCGCATCGGCGAGCAGCCGTGCGATCGTCGTCTTGCCGGTGCCGGGCGGCCCCCAGAACACCATCGATGCGAGCTTGCCGGCCTCGACCATCCGGCCGATCGCGCCCTTCGGCCCGGTCAGATGCTCCTGGCCGACGACCTCGTCGAGCGCCTGCGGGCGCAGCCGCTCGGCCAGCGGCTGGCGCGCCGCTGTCGCGGCATGTGCGGTGTCGTCCCTGAACAGATCGGCCATGCGCGCTCTTTAACGCGCGAAAGCCGCGAAGTCAGGCAACGTTGCCGGCAAGACCCGCGGGTTCGGCGCTGCGCACGCAGTTGCGGCCGGCCCGCTTGGCGGCATAGAGCGCCCGGTCGGCGCGCGACAGCGCCGCCTCGATCGTCGGTTCGTCGGCGCGCAGCGCCGACAGGCCGATGCTGCAGGTGAAGCGCACGCCCATGGCGATGTCCGACGCGTCGCAGCCTGCGACCGCGCGGCGCAGCGCTTCGGCGGCCGCGGTCAGTCGTCCGCCGCTGCAGCCCGGCATGAGGACGGCGAACTCCTCGCCGCCGAGACGCGCCGAAACCGCATCGGCGGGCAGCTGAGCGACCAGCAGCGCGCCGATCGCCTGCAGTGCGCGATCGCCGGCGTGGTGGCCGTGGCTGTCGTTGACTCGCTTGAAGTGATCGAGGTCGATCATCATCACGCCCAGCTCGCCGGCATCCTCGCGCGCCAGCGCGATCGCGGCGTCGGCAGCCGAGAAGAAGCGGCTGCGGTTGGCGAGGCCGGTGAGCGTGTCGGTGCTGGCGAGCCGCGCGAGATTGGCCTCGACCGCCTTCATCCGCGTGATGTCGATGACGCCGGTCATCCACGCCGGCTCGTCGCCGACGTCGACCCCGACCGTCGAGACCAGCATGTCGCGGACCCGTCCCTTGGGATCGCGCACCTGCAGCTCGACGCTGTGGACGCTGCCGGTCGCCTCGACGGTTCGCACGATCTCCTCGCGGTCATGGTCGTTGACGAACAGATGCTGGAGCGTCTTCATCCGCAGCGAGGCTTCGTCCTCGCCGAAGAAGCGGCGCGCCAGATCGTTGACGTAGAGCATCCGCCCGGTCCGCCGCGAATTGACGATCATCGGCACCGGGCTCGCCATGAACACCGTCTCGAGCGCCTGGCGGCTCTGCCGCAGGCGCTCGTTGCCCAACGCCTCGATCCGGAGCAGCCGGTTGTAGCGCCGCTGGACGATCCACAGCATGGCGTTGAACATGACCATCGCCATGACGAACCCCACCGCCGTCGGATGATCGGGATCGGGCAACAGATAGCCGGCGAGCATCATCGCGCTGCAGCCGATCCCCGATGCCGCCACCGCGGCGAAGGAGCCCGGGACCGCCAGCCAGTAGACCGCGGGCAACATCATCACGACGAAGAAGGCGATGTCGCTCTGCGAGGTGACGAGCAGCCCGACGGCGGTGCCGTTGATCCACATCCAGGCGAGCATCACCCGTTCGGCGGCGGCGAAACTGCGGCAGCGGCCGATCAGCACCAGACAGACGAGCGCGATCGCGATGACGACGCCGCGCGCCGGCACCGCAATCCAGAAATGCGGCGTGCCGGCGAAGCGCCAGTCGCTGATCAGGAACAGCGTGTTGAGCACGGCGGAGAGCGCGAACAGGATGCGGGCGTGCCGAAGCGTCTCCGGCAGCCGCTCGCGCCGGAACAGCGCCTCGCGAGCCCGATCGGCATATTCGCCGCCCAGACGGGTCAGCGCACCCGCGTCCACAAGCCCCTCCCTCGCCACGCGACGGTCGCGACTACATCACGGGCCGCGAGGGCGGACAACCCCGCCCGATGCCCTGCGACATTCTTTACGGGTGCCCCTCAACGACGAACGGCCGCGCATCGCTGCGCGGCCGTCCTTGTCGAAAGCTCTGAGGGCTTCAGGCTTCGTCGGTCTTGACCGCGCCGCCTTCGCCGTCGTCGCCGGCGTCGCCCGAGGGGACGCCCGGCTCGGCGCCGGCGTCATAATCCTCGGTGAAGCCCGCTTCGTCGCGCTCGAAGAACTGGGCGTTGATGTCGACGCCCTGGCTCTGCAGCTCGGCCTCTTCGGGCGAGCGCGCGACGTTGACCTGAACGATCACCGACACTTCCGGGTGCAGCGCGACGCGAACGTCGTGCAGGCCCAGCGCCTTGATCGGCGTGTCGAGCTGGATCTGGTTCTTCGCCACCTTGGCACCGTCGGCGACGAGCGCCTCGGCGAGGTCGCGCGACGACACCGAGCCGTACAGCGCGCCGGTGTTCGACGCCTGCCGGATCAGCACCAGCTTCTTGCCTTCGAGGCCCTTGGCATCGCTCTCGGCGGTCTCGCGCCGCTTGGCGTTGTCGGCCTCGATCTGCGCGCGGTTCGATTCGAAACGCTTGCGGTTGGCCTCGTTGGCGCGCAGCGCCTTGCCGTTCGGCAGGAGGTAGTTGCGCGCGAAACCGGGCTTCACCGCGACGACGTCGCCGATGTTGCCGAGCTTCTCGACGCGCTCGAGCAGGATCACATCCATGGCTGCCATGTCTGCCGCTCCTACTTCACGAGGTACGGAAGCAGGCCGAGATGGCGGGCGCGCTTGATCGCCTTGGCCAGCTCGCGCTGCTTCTTGGTGGACACCGCGGTGATACGCGACGGGACGATCTTACCGCGCTCCGAGACAAAGCCCTGGAGCAGGCGGACATCCTTATAGTCGATCTTCGGTGCGTTGGCGCCCGAGAAGGGGCAGCTCTTGCGCCGGCGGAAAAACGGCCGTGCCATATTCGATTACTCCTCGCCGCCGGCGGCGGCGCGCGGCGCGCGATCACCACCGAAGCCACCATCAGGACGCGGACCACGGTCCTCGCGCGGACCCCGGTCTTCGCGCGGGCCGCGATCTTCGCGCGGGCCGCGATCACCGCGGAAACCGCCGCCGCGACCGCCCCGGCCACCGCGCTCGTCGCGGTCGCTCTTGCGCATCATCGCCGACGGCTCGCTCTCATGCGCATCGACGCGGATCGTCTGGAACCGGATGATGTCCTCGTTGAGGCCGACCTGGCGCTCGAGTTCCGCGACCGCCGGCGCCGGGGCGTCGACGTTCAGCAGCACATAATGCGCCTTGCGGTTCTTGTTGATGCGATAGGCGAGGCTGCGCAGGCCCCAATATTCAGTCTTGGTGACCTTGCCCTGACCGTCCTCGATGATCTTGGTAAGCGCCTCCGAGAGGCCGTCGACCTGGTTCGTCGCCAAATCTTGGCGCGCCAGGAAGACATGCTCGTACAACGGCATGTGCGTCTTCTCCTCTTGCCGATCGCTGACGACGGCCACTCCGTCGCCCCTCCGGCCTGCTTCGAAACGGAAACCGGCGGCAGGATGAGCTGCCGCCGGACCGGTGCGCCCTATGACGCAATCCGCTGTTAAATGCAACCCGGTCGGGTCGAACCCTAGCCGCGGCTGCTCGCGTAGAGCGACCACAGCGAGGCGACATCCTTGAAGCTGCTGGTCGGCGCGATGGTGCCGAAGGTCTTGCGCGCTGCGGCCGCCTGGCCGGCGCGAACCTGGCTGATGCCGAGCAGCAGGCGGGCCTGATCGGCCTGCGGCGACGTGCCGACGGCGACCTTGGTGTAGGCACCGATCGCCTTGGGATAGTCGCCGAGGCCCATGTAGGTGTTGCCGGCGGTCATGAAGCCGGTCGGCGTCGCCGGCAGCTTCGGCAGCGCCGCCTGCGCCTGTGCCGCGCGCTCGTTGGCGGCGTTCAGGAGGGCGACGCCCTGCGCATCGGTCGCCGGCACGGCGCCGGCGGCCTTCGCCTCGTCGAGCGCGCGCTTGGCGACGCCCGGCTGGTTCGACACGATCGCCAGCTTGGCGAACTCGGCATAATCTTCCGGACGCGACATGTTGTTGGTCTCGCGCATCAGCTGGAAGAGCGCGAGCTTGGCTTCGCGCGCCATCTTCTCCTGCTTCAGGTCGACGAGCAGCGTGTTCCAGCGCGCCGGCGACGGATCGAAGCGAATCAGCTTCTCGGTCGTGGCGAGATAGGACTTCTTGTCGCCCGACTTGTACTGCGCGGCGGCGAGGTTCTCGAGATATTTGGGATTGCTGCGCGCCAGCTTCTCGTAGACGCCGACCGCCTTCGCGTTGTCGCCGGTCTTCAGATAGGACTGGCCGACGATGACCTGCATGTCGGTACCGCCGGCGCGGTTCGCGGCGGCGATCGCCTTGCTGTACTGGCCGGCGCGATAATAGAGCGGCGCGAGCTGGCGCGGCGAGGCGCCGACCGATTCGAGCTCGGCGGCCGCGCGGCTGAACTGGCCGCCGCGCGTATAGACGTACGCCGCCATCTCGGCGACCTTCCTGCGCTCGGCAGGGGTCTTGGCAGCGGCGCGCGCGCTGTTGACGGCGGCGGTGGCCGCGGCGGTGTTGCCGCGGCTGGCGGCGCTGGACGCGCTCTGCAGCGCCTTGCCGACGGCCGGTGAAACCGCCTGCGCAAAGGCGGCGGAGCCGAGCGGCGCGGCGAGGCCAAGCGTTGCAACAATGGCGAGACGGGAAACGAGCTTCATGTCTGTCCTCTTCGTTATCGGTGCCGCGGGGCCTCGGCGGCCGTACTCCTTCGACGCACTGCCCGATCCACTGGGGCGGCGGACCCCCCAAGTATAGATCGAACGAATGGCCGCTGGATGAACGGCCGAACCGTGCCCGTCCCGCAAAGCGGTGCGGACCTTATCCAATCGCGACAGAGACGCAAATAGCTTCCTTGGCCTGCGCCTTGCGAAACGATGTCGCGCACCGTAAGCCCCCGCCGAACGAAAAGAACGAGGAGCCGTCATGAGCCGCGCATTCGTGTTTCCGGGACAGGGCAGCCAGGCCGTGGGCATGGGCAAGGCGCTTGCCGACGCCTCGCCGGCCGCGCGCGAGACGTTCCAGGAGGTGGACGACGCGCTGGGGCAGAAGCTGTCGGCGCTGATGTTCGAGGGACCCGAGGACCAGCTGACGCTGACCGAGAACGCCCAGCCGGCGATCATGGCGGCGTCGATCGCCGTGCTGCGGGTGCTCGAACGCGAGGGCGGGCTGACGCTGGCCGACAAGGCCGACTATGTCGCGGGCCATTCGCTCGGCGAATATAGCGCGCTCTGCGCCGCCGGTTCGCTGACGCTGGCGCAGACGGCGAAGCTGCTGAAGCTGCGCGGCCAGGCGATGCAGGCGGCGGTGCCGGTCGGCGTCGGCGCGATGGCGGCGCTGCTCGGCCTCGACCTCGAGGCGGCGCAGGCCGCCGCCGCCGAGGGCGCCGAGGGCGAGGTCTGCGCGGCGGCAAACGACAATGCGCCGGGCCAGGTGGTCATCTCGGGCCACAAGGGCGCCGTCGAGCGCGCCATCGAGATCGCCAAGGCCAAAGGCGCCAAGCGCGGCATCCTGCTGCCGGTTTCGGCGCCGTTCCACTGCGCGCTGATGCAGCCCGCGGCCGACGCGATGGCCAAGGCGCTCGCCGACGCCGAGCTGAGGGCGCCGTTCGTGCCGCTGATCGCCAATGTCACCGCGGCTCCCGTCGCCTCGCCCGACGAGATCCGCCGGCTGCTCGTGGATCAGGTCACCGGCATGGTGCGCTGGCGCGAGAGCGTGTCGGTGATGGCGGGACTGGGCGTTTCCACCTTCGTCGAATTCGGCGGCAAGGTGCTCGGCCCGATGATCAAGCGCATCGAGCCCGATGCGACACCCGTGAGCCTCGTCACCATGGCCGACATCGAGGCCTTCGCGGCCACGCTTTGAGGAGACGACGCATGTTCGATCTTACCGGGATGAGGGCGCTGGTCACCGGCGCGTCGGGCGGCATCGGTTCGGCGGTCGCCAAAGCACTAGCGGCGCAGGGCGCGCGCGTGGCGCTGTCGGGGACTCGCGCTGAGGCGCTGCAGGCGGTTGCCGACGAGATCGGCGGCGATACCGTCATCCTGCCCTGCGATCTTTCCGACGCGGCGGCGGTCGACTCGCTGGTGCCGCAGGCGGTCGAAGCGCTCGGCGGTCTCGACATCCTCGTCAACAATGCCGGCGTGACGCGCGACAATCTCGCGATGCGGATGAAGGACGAGGAATGGGATCAGGTGATCCGCATCAACCTCGAAGCCGCCTTCCGTCTGGCGCGCGCGGCGATCAAGCCGATGATGAAGGCGCGCTTCGGACGCATCATTTCGGTGACCTCGGTCGTCGGCGTCACCGGCAATCCGGGGCAGGCCAATTATGCCGCGTCGAAGGCGGGCCTGATCGGCATGTCGAAGGCGATGGCGCAGGAAGTGGCGAGCCGCAACCTGACGATCAACTGCGTGGCGCCGGGCTTCATCGTATCGGCGATGACCGAGGCGTTGCCCGAGGCGCAGAAAGAGGCGCTCAATGCGCGCATCCCCGCTGGGCGGATGGGCACCGGCGACGAGATTGCCGCCGCCGTCGTCTACCTCGCCTCGCGCGAAGCGGCGTACGTTACCGGACAGACGCTGCACGTGAACGGCGGGATGGCGATGATCTAGCGTCTGCACTCGCGAGGAACGGCGTTCGCGCGCCGCGCGGCAGCGGGAGGCGAAGCGCGTCGTCGACGCTGCTGGCCGGGGGGGCGACGGGCCCGCCGGCGCGGCCCGCTCCCCGCCGTTCGGCGCTCGCTGCCGTCACGAACGAAGTTCTTGGCGCGTTCGGGCCGCAGCCGACGCTTCGAGCGACGTCTGGGGCTTGTCAGCGCTGTGAGGCAAAGCTAGTGGCTGGGGTCGAAGATCAACGAAGGGACTATCTCATGAGCGACGTCGCAGATCGCGTTAAGAAGATCGTTGTGGAGCATCTGGGCGTCGAGGCCGACAAGGTCACCGAGGATGCCAGCTTCATCGACGATCTCGGCGCCGACAGTCTCGACACCGTCGAGCTGGTCATGGCGTTCGAGGAAGAATTCGGTGTCGAGATCCCCGACGACGCGGCGGAGAAAATCCTCACCGTGAAGGACGCGATCAGCTACATCCAGGAGCATGCCGCCAGCTAAGCTGGATGCGTGACCCCGTGACTTGGAACGGCTCTCCGGCTAAGGCCGGGGAGCCGTTCGTCTATCTGCCCCGCGAAAAGGGAAAAGCCCCATGCGTCGTGTCGTCATCACTGGATTGGGCCTGGTAACGCCGCTCGGCGGCGATGTGGAAACCAGCTGGTCGAACATTCTCGCCGGAAAGTCGGGCGCCGGCCGCCTGACGCGCTTCGACGCGTCGGGCGAAGGCTACACCTGCAAGATCGCCTGTGAGGTGAAGACCGGCGACGGCACGAACGGTACCTGGGACGTCAACAAGCGCGTCGATCACAAGGTGCAGCGCCAGGTCGACCTGTTCATCCAGTTCGGCATCGATGCCGCGGGACAGGCGATCGAGGACGCCGGGCTCACCGATCTCAGCGAGGAGGATTCCTTCCGCGCCGGCGTGTCGATCGGCTCGGGCATCGGCGGCCTGCCGGGCATCGAGAAGGAATCGATCGTCCTGCACGAGAAGGGGCCGCGTCGCGTCAGCCCGCACTTCGTGCACGGCCGGCTCATCAACCTCGTCTCGGGCCAGGTGTCGATCAAATATGGCTTGCGTGGCCCCAACCATGCGGTGGTGACCGCCTGCTCGACCGGCGCGCACTCGATCGGCGACGCGGCACGGATGATCGCGCTCGACGACGCCGACATCATGCTCGCCGGCGGTGCCGAAAGCGCGATCTGCCCGCTGGGCATCGCCGGCTTCGCGCAGGCGCGCGCGCTGTCGACCGCGTTCAACGACCAGCCCGACCGCGCGTCGCGGCCGTATGACCGCGACCGCGACGGCTTCGTCATGGGCGAGGGCGCCGGCGTCGTCGTGCTCGAGGAATATGAGCGCGCCAAGAAGCGCGGCGCCAAGATCTACGGCGAACTCGTCGGCTATGGCCTGACCGGCGACGCCTATCACGTCACCGCGCCGCACGAGGAAGGGCAGGGCGGCTTCCGCGCCATGCAGAACGCGCTCAAGAAGGCGGGATTCGCGCCGTCGGACATCGATTACATCAACGCCCATGGCACTTCGACGCCGCTCGGCGACGAGATCGAGCTCGGTGCGGTGCGCCGGCTGTTCGGCTCGGCGATGGACAATGTCTCGATGTCGTCGACCAAGTCGGCGATCGGCCATCTGCTCGGCGGCGCCGGCGCGGTCGAGGCGATCTTCTGCCTGCTGGCGATGCGCGACCAGGTCGCGCCGCCGACGATCAACCTCGAAAATCCGTCCGAGGGCTGCCAGGGCGTCGATCTCGTTCCCAATCAGGCGCGCGAGCGCAGGATCCGGGCGGTGCTCAACAACAGTTTCGGCTTCGGCGGGACCAATGCCTCGCTGGCGATGAAGCTGCTCTGACATTCGGTCTCGCGTGTCCGCTGTCCTTTCTCGCATCCCCATTCCCGCGAAGGCGGGGATGACGATGGCTGATGTCGCCGGCGCGAAGCGTCGCAGACGGTGAAGGTCCGATCGCTGCTCATCGCGGCGGGAGCGCTCGCACTCGGCGCGCTCCTGTTCGTCGTCGCCTCCTGGTACGGTCCGGGTCCGCACGACAAGCCGGTGCGCGTGCAGGTCGACCGCGGCAGCTCGGTCTATTCGGCGGCCGAGGCGCTCGAGGCGGCAGGGGCAATCCGCTCGGCAGCGCTGTTCCGGCTCGACGCCCGGCTGTTCGGCGGCGGCGCGCCGATCCGGTTCGGCGAATATGAAATTCCGGGGCGCGCCAGCCCCGCCACGATCCTGGCGATCCTCCAGTCGGGCGCCGCCATCCAGTATCTGGTGACGGTGCCCGAGGGCATGCCCTCGATCCTCGTTTACGAGCGGCTGATGGCCGAGGAGGCGCTCACCGGCGCGATCGCCGTTCCGCGCGAAGGCTCGGTCCTGCCCGATACCTATGCCTTCGAGCGCGGCGAGCCCCGCCAGGCGGTGCTTGACCGCATGCAGGCCGCGATGGACCGGACGCTCGCGGCGCTGTGGGCGGAGCGCAAGCCGACGACCGCCGTCGCGACGCCGGCGGAGGCGATCACGCTCGCCTCGGTGGTCGAGAAGGAGACCGGCAAGCCGTCCGAGCGGCGCATGGTCGCCGGCGTCTATTCCAATCGCCTGCGCATCGGCATGAAGCTCGATGCCGATCCGACCGTCATCTATCCCGTGACCAGGGGAAAGCCGCTCGGTCGGCGCATCCTCCGCTCCGAACTGCGCGCCGACAATGGCTACAACACCTATGCCAAGCCCGGCCTGCCCCGGGGGCCGATCGCCAATCCGGGCCGCGAATCGATTGCCGCGGTGCTCGATCCGGCGCCGACCAAGGCGCTCTATTTCGTCGCCGACGGCACCGGGGGGCATGTGTTCGCCAACACGCTGGCCGAGCATAATGCCAATGTCGTCAAATGGCGGGCGATCCGCCGCGCGCGCGGCGAGCTTTAGGGTCTGAACTCACTAACGATGGCATTCGTGATGGCAGCGAGAAGGCGAAGGGCGAGGAGAGGCCGCGCGGGCGGGCCCTTCGGCCCCGGCAAGCGGCGTCGACGACGCCCTTCGCCTTCTCGCTGCCACGCGGAGCGCGGCGCCAGGAAGGCCATGGCTACGCGCCGGCCGCTTGCCCGCTAGCTTCAGCTAGCGGGTCTGCGCGACCTTACTTGCCATGGCCTTCCTGACGCCGTCCCGAACGCCATCGTTAGTGAGTTCAGACCCT
>JAESFZ010000303.1_pt1 | contig 26378 bp, 26 predicted proteins | sample 9269561 | NCBI WGS metagenome assembly JAESFZ01 (sample SAMN14515552, study PRJNA621657) | algae metagenome | isolation source: Tildeniella nuda ZEHNDER 1965/U140 and co-occurring heterotrophs from wet... | place: Switzerland: Stansstaad, Zurih | collected 1965-01-01
GTGGTCGGTCTGGGCGAAGGCCGGCGCGGCGAGCAGGGCGCCGGCGCCACCCAGCAGGAATCTGCGGCGATCGATGGAAGGCATGGAATCACTCCAGGGTTGTGTGCGGGCAGCTTGCGCCGGCCAGCGGTTGGGCAAAGCACATCGCCGCAGAATGTTAGCACCAAGCCGGCGTCGTGTTGGCATCCGCAGCCAGCCCGCGCCGTCTATATAATTGCACCTTGCCCGCGCCGGGCGCGGCGGCGCTCTGAAAGGTAGCCTGCAATGCGTGATCTCATTCCCCATGCCGAGAAAGTCGCCGCGCTGCTCAAGGCGCGCGGTGAAACCATCGCAGTTGCCGAATCATCGGCCGGTGGCCTGATCAATGCGGCGCTGCTCGCGGTGCCCGGCGCCTCGGCCTATTGCCTCGGCGGCGCGGTGATTTACACGCGCAAGGCGCTGCTCGGCCTGCGCGACATGCGCGCCGAAATGGTGCAGGGCATGACGCCCTCGACCGAGGCCTATGCGCTGTTCAAGGCGCGCGCCATCCGCGAGCGCTTCGGTGCCGACTGGGGCCTCGCGGAAACCGGCGCCGCCGGCCCCACCGGCAACCGCTACGGCGATGCCGCCGGCCACAGCTGTTTTGCCGTCGCGGGGCGCGTCGAGCACGCCGCCACGCTGGAAACGGGCAGCGCTGACCGGGTGGCGAATATGCACGCATTCGCGGCGGCGGCGCTGCAACTCCTGGCGCGAAACCTGGTCTAGAGCCAAATGCAGGGGAAGCGCGGTCGCCGGCTGTCATGCCGGTGCGCCGCCAATCCGGTATCATCACCAAAAAAACATAATCACCATAACCGGCAATTTTTATTCGCTGTTTTGCGCTTTTTTGTTTTTACTCACTCCTCGGAGAATAAACATGAGCTTTGCTGATTTTCTGCGTCGTTCTTTTTTGACGCTGACGTTGTCCCTGTTTGCTGCCGGCGCATTTGCCCAGGAGCAGCAGGCGAAGGAGCAGTTCGAGCCGCAGGTCGGGCAGTCCGGCAAGGACGTGGTATGGGTGCCGACGCCGCAGGCGCTGGTGGACCGCATGCTGGGCCTGGCGAAACTCACGCCCAAGGATTACCTGATGGACCTCGGCTCGGGCGACGGCCGCACGGTGATCACCGCGGTCAAGCGCGGCGCCCGCGCCACCGGCATCGAGTACAACCCGGACATGGTCGAGCTGTCCAGGCGCATCGCTGCCAAGGAAGGGGTGGGCGACAAGGCAGAGTTCATCCGCGGCGACATTTTTGAGACTGATTTTTCGAAGGCGACGGTGATCACGCTGTTCCTGCTGCCCGATCTGAACATCAAGCTGAGGCCCAAGATCCTCGACATGAAGCCCGGCACGCGCGTGGTGTCCAATTCCTTCACCATGGGCGAATGGAAGTCCGACCAGACCGTCACCGCGACCGACGGCTGCACTTCCTACTGCACGGCCTATCTGTGGATCGTGCCGGCGAAAGTCGCGGGCACCTGGAAGCTGGCAGACGGCGAGCTCACGCTGCGCCAGGACTTCCAGATGCTGGGCGGCACGCTCAAGACCGGCGGCAACAGCGCATCGATCAGCAATGCCAAGATGAACGGCGATCAGATCAGCTTCTCCGCCGGGGGCGTGCAGTACACCGGCCGCGTCAGCGGCAACACCATGGAAGGCACCACCAAAGGCGGCACCAAGTGGAGCGCGACCCGCGCCGGCAAATAAGCAGGCGCACGGGGTATCCGGCCGGCCTTGCCGCAGCTGATGCGGCAAGGCCGGTTTTTTTCATGGCCTGATTCCGCCGCCCCTCGCTGCGCAGTCCCTGTCGCAGTCCCTGTCGCAGTCCCTGTTTATCTCATCTGGATGCCCAGCGCGGTCATGCTGCCGTCGGCAGCGGTTTCCGCAACGATGGTCACCGCAGCGCCCGGCACCAGCATGCTGCGGTTGCCGGGTGTCGCGGTAATCACCGCCACGCCTTCCGGAACGACCAGTTTCTGCGCGCCGCCCTTGTAGGTGAGCGTCATTTCGCGCCCTTCCGTCGATTGCACCACCGCGGATACTGCGGCATTGGTCATGGTTGCGCCGGGCCCCATGTCCCAGGGACGGTGACCCTCGTTGGGCACGCCGCGCTCTGGGGCAAACACCTGCACCTCGCGCGCGACGAGCACGCCGTCCTCGCGCTTCACTGCGCCCGCGCCTACGGCCATGCCGGGCTTGATGTCGGCGAGCGCTAGCGTCCTGTAGCCGGTGATCGTGGTGCGATCGGTCAGGGTTATTTTCAGGTCCTTGCCCTCGCGCGACTTCACCGCCAGCACCGTGCCGTCGAAAGCGGCGATGGTGCCGCGCATCCGCGTGCTGGTCTGCGCGTCGGCAGTGATGCTGGTCAGTGCAAAAGCGCTCATGAGCAGTGCGGTGTGCAGCGCGTGCATGCATGTCTCCGTGAATTTCATGGGTTGAAGATGGCGGGGCCTGCGCATCATAACGCGGCGTGTCGCGCAGCTATTCCCGCGCCCCTGGAGGTCGTTAAAAAATATAATTAAAACAGAATGTTACATTTTTCTCCTGATACTGCAGACGCCATGCTAAAGTTTTTGGGCATGCCACAAACAGAAGAAGGGGGAGAACGTCATGCGCAATATCCTGAAAGCGGGTTTCGTTTGCGTGCTGGCCGCATGGTTTCATGCGCATCCCGGCGCGGCAGGCGCAGCCCAGCCCGCAGCTGCATATCCTTCCAAGCCCATTCGCCTGGTGGTCGCCAACACCACCGGAACTTCCGTCGATACGCTGAGCCGCGTGGTCGCCATCAAGATGGGTGAGCTGCTGGGCCAGCAGATCGTGGCGGACAATCGCGGCGGTGCCGGCGGCATCATCGGCGCCGAAATCGCCGCCAAGGCGACGCCCGACGGCTACACCCTGCTGGTGACGTCCACCGGCATGCAGGTGATCACGCCGCAAATCTACAAAAAGCTCAATTACCATCCGACACGGGATTTCGCGCCGATTTCGCTGTATGCGATTACCCAGAACATTCTGGTCACGCATCCCGGCCTGCCGTTCAAGAACGTCAAGGAACTGATCGCCTACGCCAAGGCCAATCCGGGCAAGCTCAACATGTCCAACGCGGGTTCCGGTTTCCAGAGCCATCTCGCGGGCGTGCTGTTCACCCACATGACCGGCGTCGACGTGCGGCACGTGCCGTACAAGGGCGGCGCCTCGCTGATCGCGGTGATTGCCAACGAGTCGCAGTTCACCATCGCGCCGGGACCGGCGGTGATGGCGCACGTGCGCGGCGGACGCCTGCGCGCGCTGGCGACGGGCGGCGAGAAACGTTCGCCGATCACGCCTGAACTGCCGACCATTGCCGAATCCGGCGTGCCCGGCTACGTGTCTACCGGCTGGGCCGGCCTCAAGGCGCCCAAAGGCACGCCCAAGCCCATACTCGACAAGCTGCACGCCACACTGGTGAAAGCCATCGCCGATCCGGCAACGCGCGAGATGATGGAACGCCAGGGCGGCGAGCCGGTGACCAGCACGCCGGCGGAACTGAGCAAGCTCATCGACGAGGAGTACAAGCGCTTCGGCGAGGCGATACGGCTCGCCGGGCTGAAGGTTGAATGAGCGGCGGGTCGGGTGAAGCGCCTTGCTGCGGCGTCCTATGATTTGCGCGGGATGACCGGCAGCAGCACGTAGCCTTCCTGCCCGGGACCGATGTGCAGCGTGGTCCGGCCGCCGAACACCGCCGGCGGCCGGTCGCGCGGCTCATCGTGCAGGAAAGGTCCGCAGCCGCGCAGTTCGTTCTTGAAATTCGACAGCCGCGCGCCGGTGGCCTTGGCGTACTCGTAATCGCGGCCGCGCACCGTGAGCGCGATGCGGTGGCCGGCCGGCACCACGATGCAGGTCGGCCACAGTTCGACGTCCAGCGCCACCGGCACGCCGGGCTCGAGCGGCTGCACTTCGTCGTGGGTGTGGTAGGGCCGGTATACGGTGGACAGCGCCGGATCCAGCTTGCGGTGCGAGGCGCGCAGCCAGCCCTGCGCGATCGGCGTATGGGGATCGATGGCGCCCATGAAGGTGACCTCGCGCAAATCCGGCGTGAACACGCGCAGCACCAGAAACAGATCGGCGTCTGCGGTGGTGGACGACACGCACAGCCTGGCAGCAAGCGGCCCGGTGATTTCGGTTTCCTGCGGCAGCGGCGACGACACGAAAGTCGCGCCTTCGCCCAGCGCATCATAGGTGACGGTGCCGGCAGCGCGTGCCGGTTCGCGCGACAGGCTGTGGTTGGCCGGGTCGAGAAAAAACTTTGTCCACTGCGTGCGCGCGATCGGCCATTCGTTTTCATGCCGCTCGACGAAGCGGTCGACATGACGCACCTGCAACTGCACCCTGGGCTGGCGGTCCCAGCCGTTGCGTTCACCCTTGAGATGGAAGTTGAAGAAGCGCTTCTGCAGCTGCACGCCGTAATCGGTGTAGAAGTGCGTCCAGTGCTCCAGGCCGTGCGCTTCCAGCCATTTGTCCTTCGATGCCGCGCGCACGAAGCCCTCGAAATTGCCGCGCGGATGCAGTCCCTGGCCGCCCCAGTTCGCGGCCGACAGCAGGGGCACGGTGATGTTTTCCCAAACCGGCGAGCGTGCGCGGTGATAGGCGTCGTCGAGCGGATGGGCAAGAATTTCGTCGCCGAAATCGCAGCGGTTGCGGTAAAGCTCGGCATCGCTGAGGGTGACGTCGCCGCAAACAAGTTTGCCGGTGACGCGCGAGCGCGGGCCGCGCTCACCCAGCCCGTGCTGCACCGATTTCACCTGCATGTCGTACCAGTTGGCCCAGAACGTGTTGAGGATGCCGCCATGATGCGTCATGTCGCGGTACCAGTCGGCCGAGCCTTCCCAGATGCACATGGCGGCGAGATGCGGCGGCTTGAGCGAAGCCACATGCCACTGGTTCATGGCGTAATAGGAGATGCCGTTCAGCCCCACCTTGCCGCTGGACCACGGCTGCACGCCGGCCCATTCGATGCAGTTGTAGAAATCCCTGGTTTCGCGCGGCGAGAACGGGTCGATGTAGCCGGGCGAGCGGCCGGCGCCGCGTGAATCGACGCGCAGGCAGGCATAGCCCTCGGGCACCCATTTTTCCGGATCGACCAGCTCCCAGCTCTGGTACTGGTTGGTGGAGCCGTGCGCAACGTCGGGGTGCTCCGCCACCATGCGCTGCCACGCGCTGGGATAGCCGTCCTGGAATGCGAGTCCCTTGGCGTACGGCCCGTAGGTCAGGATCACCGGATAGCGGCCTTCGGTGAGCGGCAGGAACAGATCGGCGCGCAGCACCAGGCTGTCATCCATGGTGACAGGCACGTCCCATGCGATGCGCATGCCATCGCGGATTTCGTATTCAATGGATGCCATCATTCCTCCGGTGAGACACGTGTTGTTGTGGTTTGCGCGCGGGCACATTTGACCGCAGGCCATGGCATGCGTCAACTTGCAGCGCGTGCCGGCGGTTGCGACGATGCCAGAGATGGTCTACGATGAATTTTTCCGGTCAATGGCGGAAAAAACCAGACCAGACGCCTGGAATATTCGGGCATCCGCCATGCAGTGTTCGTGACAAAAATCCATAAGCGGGAACCGGCGCGACCAACGAGGAGACCCATGAAATCATCTGCAGCAGGACTATTGATCGTAGCGTGTGCTCTGGCATTGCCACCGGCCGTTGCGCAGGCGCAGGGCACGCAGGGCAGCAAGTACCCGGAGCGGCCGGTGCGGCTGGTGATCCCGTTCGCGCCGGGCGGGGTGAACGACATTATCGGCCGCCGCTATGCGCAGGAAATGACGCGTGTGCTGGGCCACAACATGATCGCCGAAAACCGCGCGGGCGCCAGCGGCGCCATCGCCAGCTCGGAAGTCGCGCGCGCCAAGCCCGACGGCTACACGCTGATGATCGCCAACACCACCACCCACGTCATCAACCAGATCTCGATGAGCAATCTGAGCTATGACGCGCTCAAGGATTTCGCGCCCATCGCCATCATCAACGTGGTGCCGACCGGGGTTGCGGTGCATCCCTCGCTGCCGGCAAAAAATCTCAAACAGCTGGTGGCGCTAGCCAGGTCCAATCCCGGCAAGCTGTCTTACGGCTCCGCCGGCACCGGCAGCATCACCAACCTCACCGGGGAACTGTTCAAGAAACTGGGCGGCGGACTCAACATCGTGCATGTGCCGTACAAGGGCGCGGGTCCCGGCCTCACCGATCTCATCGCCGGCCACATTCCCGTGTACACCCCGACCATCAGCGCCGCGCCGCTCAATTATCATCGCGAGGGCCGGCTGCGCATGCTGGCAATCGCTTCCGAGAAGCGCCTGCAGGCGGCGCCGGACGTGCCGACGGCAATCGAGGCCGGCATGCCGGAGATGGTGGTCTATGCCTTCAACGCCATACTTGCCACGGCCGGCACACCCAGGCCGGTGGTCGACCAGCTGCATCAGGCGACCATGAAAGTGATGGCCGATGCCGGCTTCCAGGATTTCCTGCGCAAGGCGGGCGCCGAGCCGGTCACCGACTCCAGCCCGGACAAGGCGCATGATTTCCTGAAGAAGGAAATCGCGCGCTGGACGCCGATCATCATCGAAGCCGGCCTCAAGCAATAGGGATTTCAGCCGCCGATGCACGCCGATAACGTTTTAGCGAACTAGAGAAATGGCGAAAAAGAAACCTTCAGTTGCGATCGTGGGCGCGGGCATGGGCGGACTGGCGGTGGCCGGCACGCTGCGCAAGTTCGGCTTCGAGGTGCGCGTTTACGAGCAGGCGAGCCGCTTCGCGCGCATCGGCGCCGGCATACAGATGATGCCCAACTCGATGAAAGTGCTGCGCGGCATCGGCGTCGAGGACAGGCTGCGCCGCACCGCCTTCGCGCCGGTGTCGCACCTGAACCGGCTGTGGGACACCGGCGAGGTGACCATAGAACTGCCGATGCCGGAAAGCCGCTACGGCGCGCCGTACCTGTGCATGCATCGCGGTGACCTGCACGATGCGCTGGCCTCGGTGGTGCCGCAGGACATCATTCACCTGGGCAGAAAACTCGCCGGCATCGAGCAGGGCAGCGGCCAGGCCACGCTGGTGTTCGCCGACGGCTCGCGCGAGCGCGCCGACATCGTGATCGGCGCCGACGGCGTGCACTCGACCGTGCGCGAAATCATCCTCGGCCCGGAAAAGCCCCTGCACCGCGGGCGCATCGCCTACCGCGCGGTGTTTCCCGCCGAGCGCATCGGACGCGACATCGGGCCATCGCGCACCAAGTGGTGGGGGCCGGACCGCCACATCGTCATCTACTACACCACGGCGAACCGCAGCGAAGTGTATTTCGTCACCAGCCTGCCCGAGCCTGCGGAGTGGGTGACGCGCGAGTCGTGGTCCGCCAAGGGCGACGTGCAGGAGCTGCGCGCGGCCTACGAGGGGTTTCATGCCGATGTGCGCGCGGTGCTCGAGGGCTGTCCCGACTGCCACAAGTGGGCCATCCTCGAGCGCGAACCGCTCGCGCGCTGGAGCGAGGGTCGCGTGGTGCTGCTGGGCGACGCCTGCCACCCGATGACGCCGTACATGGCGCAGGGCGCGGCGACCTCTATCGAGGATGCGGCCATCCTCGCGCGCTGCCTGGACGCGGTCGACGGCGAGGATATCGCGGGCGCGTTCCGGCGCTACGAAGCGCACCGCAAGCCGCGCACTTCGCGCATACAGGCGATATCCAGCGCCAACACCTGGATGCAGAAATCCGGCGACAATCCCGACTGGCTCTATGGCTACGACGCCTGGAGCGTGCCGCTGACCGAGACCGCAGCCGCCGCCTGAGCCTGCGGCGCGGCGCTTGACCTCAGAACGAACGTTCGGTAATCTCAGAACGTTCGTTCTGAAAGTTCGTTCTGAAAGGCAGGCGCCGCATGGAAGCCCATCATGGAAGTTGATACGTCCCATCTCTCCAAGCTGCAGGATTATTACGCCCGCCACCAGGTCATTCCGTCCTATGCCACCATAGGCCGGCTGTGGGGCATTTCCGCCAAGTCGTGGGTGGCGAACTGTGTCGCCCGCCTCAAGGACGCGGGCTATCTGCGCATGACGCCGGACAAGCGCCTGAAGCCCGGGCCGCGTTTCTTCGAGCGCCAGCTCGCGCACGCGCCGGTGCGCGCCGGCCTGCCCAACCCCGTGCTCGATGAAGGCTACGACCTCGTCACCATCGACAGCTACCTGGTCAAGATTCCGTCGAAGACCACGCTGGTGCGGGTCAAGGGCGATTCCATGGTCGATGCCGGCATCTTCGAGGGCGACCTGGTGGTGGTGGAGCAGCAGCCCAACGCCAACGTCGGCGACATCGTGGTCGCCATCGTCGACGACGAGTTCACCATCAAGTATCTCGAGCGCGAGCGCGGCAATTTCGTGCTGCGCCCCGGCAACAAGGCCTATCCGGTGATCCGCCCCAAGGGCAAGCTGGAAATCTTCGGCGTGATGGTGGGATTGGTGCGGCGGGTAGATCGTTAAAAATATCGTTTTAAATCATATATTTATATAAAACGCCACGCGACGATGCCCCACGGTGCGGCGTTGCCTGTCGGCCTTCATTACCCGCGCGGTGTCGCGCGGCACTTCGAGTGGACGTAGCAGAGAGTCGGCGGGCCGGTGAGGGGCGCGTCCGGGTTCATGCAGGCTTTCGGGATATTTTTCCGGAATAGAGGGCCAACCTATTCTCCTTCGTTCAAGCCTGGAGCGGGGGAGGCAATCCAGGGCGGAAGTGGGTACTGATTTGTTGTTGCTTTTGCCCTGAATGGAAATGCCAGCGTATTATTCTCCAGCAATGTATCCGTAGGCCTCCGCGTTACTCAAACGGGGGCAATAGGCAATATCGAATTTGGTGGCAATTTTTGTCAACTAAATTTGGCAACTGAAAATGTCAACTAATTTAAGTTAGGCGATGTTTAAGCTGATCCGCCGCATTTCTTCTGATGACAGCGCCGTCAAGCTGTTGTTTGACCATGTGCGGAACGTTGGAATCTGTGCTGTCGTCTTCGGTGCGGCAGCGTGGCAGTACAAGAACCTTGAGTCCGCAGGTTACATCTACTACTTTCAGGCCCTAATAATCGGCCTCCTTGTGGTCTTTGGCGTGTTTCTGTTTTTTGTGAACCAATTCCACGGCATAGCCAAGCTGCGTTCTAGCGACTATCCGAGATGGGTGCTGCCATTGATCATGCACACTTACTCTTTGGTAATCGTCACTATCGTCTTATTCATCGTTGGTATTCGGCTGTGGTGAGCGGGGTGCGTTTGGTGCGAGCAATGCCTAACCACCCAGCACAGGCGGACGCGCGTGAAGTGCCGCATTACTTTTTACCACCCCGGTCGCGTGCCGCTGGCTGGGATCGTTAGCGCAGCCTCAAGACTTTCGACCAGTGCCCATCTTTGTCCAAGTCTGGGAACCGAACTCGGCTCGAACACACATATCCACGTATTGGAACTGCAGCCAATACTTTATCCAGATCCGGTGATGTCGGCGTATGATTCTTCGACGGCAGCGCATGGGCGGCGTGCCGTGCAGGAAAGGATGGCGATCGTCCTAAGCGGGTAAGCTGTATCGATGGGCATGGGTTTGCCCTGTTGTTTGCCCTGATGGGTCCTTTTGGCAGAAAGGAGTGGCGACATGAAAATTGCCCCGGGTGTGATGATGTCCGTCATGGCGTGCGCGCTCATGGCTGCAGCTTCCGGCGATGCGTTCGCGCAGGCCAATTATCCGAACAAACCCATCCGTTTCCTGATGCCGCACCCGCCCGGCGCGGGCATGGATTTCGTGTCGCGCACCGTCGCGAACAAGCTGACCCAAATGTGGGGGCAGCAGGTGATCGTGGACAGCCGGGGCGGGGCGGGCGGGGTCATTGGCCTGCAGATTGCCGCCAAGGCTGCGCCTGATGGCTATACGCTGGTCCCGACTTCAATCGGCCCGCTGGCGGTCAACCCCAGCCTGCACAAGAATCTTCCGTACGACACGCTGCGCGACTTTGATCCTGTCACGACGCTCATCTCGGCCCTGAACATACTCGTGGTCAACCCGTCGGTTCCCGCGAAATCGGTCAAGGAGCTGATTGCTCTGGCGAAAGCCAGGCCGGGAGCGCTGAAATATGCGTCGAGCGCGAACGGAAATACCGATCATCTCGCGGGCGAGTTGTTGAAGACCATGGCGGGCATCAACATGGTGCACATCCCCTACAAGGGCGGTGGCCCGGCGGCCGCGGCCATTCTCAGTGGCGAGGTGGACGCGATATTTGCCGTGTATCAGAACATCGCGCCGATGGTCAAAGCCGGGAAGCTGCGGGTGCTGGCCGTTGCGGTCGGCCAGCGCTGGCCCACTTTGCCGGAAGTGCCGACCGTCGCCGAGATGGGCGTCCCCGGGTTCGAGGTCGTGAACTGGTATGGCCTGGTGGCGCCGACGGGAACGCCAAGGCAGATCATCGCCAAAGTGAACAAGGACGTCGTGGCGGTATTGCAAATGCCGGATGTGGTCGATGTTCTCGCCCAGAACGGCATGGTGCCGCTGCCGAGCACGCCGGAGCACTTCGGCGCTTTTTTGAGAGCGGAAATCAAGAAGTGGGGCAAGGTTGTGCGGGACGCCAATATCCGGGTGGATTAATGCCCGCCGGCCATTTTTGTCGTTTCCATGGAAAGGGGTAGGACTTGGGAAAGCCGATCGTCTATGTCGTAGCGACTGGAGGTACCATCGCCTCCAAGTATCTTGCCAGTACTGGTGAAGTTGTTGCCGGCGCGTCCGTCGAGGAGCTGGCCTCGACCGTCCCCGAGCTGCGAGAAATCGCCGAAGTGCGGACCATCCAGCACTCCAATGTCACAAGCGACGTGATCGACACGCCCACGATCGTTGAACTGGGACGCTTGCTGCGCAAGCTCCTGGCGCAGGATGAAACCGCCGGCGTGGTGGTGACCCATGGCACGGCGACACTGGAAGAGACCGCCTACTTCCTGGACCTCACGCTGAACACCGACAAGCCGGTGGTGATTACCGGAGCCATGAGAAATCTGGTGGAAAGGGATGCGGACGGTCCGAGGAACATTCTGTACAGCGTCATTACGGCCGCGCATCCGGAGTCATCAGGGCGCGGCGTGCTGGTCTGCTTCAACGGAGAACTGCACTCGGCGCGCGAGGCCATCAAGGTGCACGCAAATCGTGTGGACGCCTATGCGTCCCGCGATGGCGGCACGGTTGGCGCCGTGTCGAAAGACGGGGTCATCTACTTCAGCCGGCCCGAGCGGCGCATCCACATCGACGTGGACCACATGAAGGAAAACGTCCAGCTGATCACTGTGACGCAGGGTTGCAATGATCTGCTCCTGCGCTGCTGCATCAATGCCCGGGTGGATGGCATCGTGGTGGAAGGCATAGGGGCGGGAAACGTCAACCTGCCCGCCTATCATGCGATCTGCGACGCCCTCGATGCCGGAATCCCCGTGGTGCTCGGGGTGCGCATTTTTGCCGGCACGCCCTATTTCGCCAAAGGGCACGACGGTTCGTTCAGGACCATGGTGGAGCGCGGTGCCCTGTCGGCGGGCTATCTGAGCGGAATCAAGGCGCGCGTGTTGCTCATGGTCGCCCTTGCGCATACCCGGGATGCGGCCGAGCTGAGGCGAATCTTCGCCCGCGCATCCGCGCCGACATTGCCCGCCCAGGCGGGCTTTGCCAGGTGATGGTCGGCGGCTGAGCAGACCGCGCCTCGACGGCAACGGCCGTGGCAGGGCAGGCTAACCGTCGCGCTTGAGCACGTCCTGTATCGCCTGCGCCGGCACCTTGATTTCCACGCCGGCGCGCTCTTCCTGCAGCAGCATGGGCACGCGCGAGTCGCGCTCGCCCCAGCCGCGGTTGAGCGCTTCGGTCATTTCGGCGTGGGTCAGGTTGGCGACGCGCATGGGCACGCCCAGTTCGCGCCCGAGTTCGGTGGCGAGGGTGACATCCTTCAACGCGAGCTTCAAGGCAAAATCCGGCGGCTCGAACGCGCCCTGCAGGAACTGGCGGCCGAGGCGGTCGAAGGTGCGCTGGCGTCCCAGCGAGCACTGGCGCACCGCCGCCCACAGCGCCAGCGGATCGACGCCGGCCTTGACGCCCAGCGTGAACACTTCGGCGAGCGCGGTCTGTATGGCGTAGCCCGCGCAGTTGTGCACCAGCTTGGCCACCGAGCCCGCGCCTATGGGCCCGATGTAGAGAATCTGGTCGCCGATGGCGTCGAGCGCGGGGCGGAATTTGTCGAACACCGCCTTGTCGCCGCCGACCAGCAGCGCGAGCTTGCGCGACTTGGCACCGTGCGGGCCGCCGGACACCGGCGCGTCCAGCATGGGCACACCCTTGGCCGCGCACTGCGCGTGCAGTTCGCGCACCACGGTCGGTGAATTGGTGGTGAGGTCGAACCATGTCGCACCCGGTTTCATGCCGGCGAGCAGCGCCGGCGCTACCGCGCGGGTCTCGCGCGGTCCGGGCAGCGAGGTGAACACCACCTCGGAAGCCTCGGCAACCTGCTGCGGCCCGTCGGCCCAGCTTGCCCCGGCCTTGAGATGCGGCTCGGCCGACTGGCGGCGCAGATCGTGGACGACGAGCTCGTGACCTGCTGCCCGCACGTTGAGGGCCATTGAAGCACCCATGGTGCCCAGACCGATGAATCCGACGCGCATGATGTTTGCTCCTGTTGTGTTGCCGGCGCGGCATATGGCCGACGGCGGGGATGGAAATCAGGGAGAGCCTGAAAAGGCGGCGCCCCCTCTCCCTCGCCCTCTCCCCGGGGGGGGAGAGGGGAATTGCGGTTTGTTATGGATTTCTCGTCATTGAAAACGACGCGCTCCCGGATGAGCGGGGGCGCGATGGCGCATTGCCTTACTGCAGGGGTGAGAACGCCGAAGGCACCACGATCTTGTTTTCCTGGCTGTAAAGCTGGTAGTCGCGGCCGCCTTCCTTCTCGGCCTTCTTGCCCGCGGGCCACAGGCCGGTGGCGTGGGCCTTCTTGCGGATTTCCTCGCGCTGGTTGAGCGACTCGTAGGGCCAGATGTGGATGAACTTGTTGAGCGCACCGATTTCCGAATACCACACCGCGCACACCGGGCCGAACTGCAGGCGCACGTCGATGGCCTTCTTCCAGCTGTCCATGATCACCGGCAGCTCGCCTGACTTGTAGGTGTAGGTGCGCATTTCGAAGTAGGGCCCCATCTTGCCGGGCTTGATTTCCGGCGAAATGTCGAAGGGAATCATGATGTCGGACTGCATTTTCACCACGAACTCGCCGATGGGTGGCGGCCACACCTTGTCCTTGACCGCGGCGGCGCGGATTTTCGCGCGCTCTTCGAGATCCTTGTACGGCCAGACGTGGATGATCTGGTTGAGCGGGCCGATCTCGGTGTGCCAGAACGCGGCGAGTTGGGAATACTTCTTGCGTTTTTCATAGGCCTCGCCAAAACGCTTTTCGACTTCCGGCAGCGAGCGCGGCTGGAGATCGTAGGTTCTCACTTCATAAATCACGATGGTTCCCCCTTGAGTGGTGTGCGGTGGTGTGCGAAATCGCCTGCAAGTTTAGCAGAGCCCGGCGCCAAAAACTCCGCGCCGGTGCCACATGCTGGACCACGCCATCACAGGGCTTTTGCAGTATCCGTCAAAAGCTGCCTGAACCAGCGGTGCGCCGCCAGCCCGTGGCTGCGTTCGTGCCAGTAGAGGGCGATGCGCACGTCGGGTACGTCCAGCGGCAGATCGAGAACCTGCAGCGGAAATTTGCCTGCCAGCGCCTGGCCCAGGCGCGCGGGAACCGTCGCGAGCAGATTGGACTCCGCGACTGCGGCCGCCAGCGCCAGCGTGTTCTGCACCCGCAGCGCGATGCGCAGCCTGCGCCGCTGCTGGTGCACCGCCTGGTCGATGACATGGGTGGACACGCCGGTGCGCGGCCGCTGTATGCGGATGTGCGGCAGCTGCAGGTACTGCTCGGTGCTGATGCCGTGGCGGAGTTGCGGATGCCCCTTGCGCGCCAGGCATACCAGGGGGTCGCGGAACAGCAGGCGGAAGCGCAGCGTCTTTGGCGGCTCCGGCCACCAGCCCAGGCGAAAATCGATCTCCCCGCGTTCCAGCCAGTCGAGCGCGCGCGCAGGTTCCGAAGCGCGGAACGCCAGGTCTATGCCCGCCGCCTGTTGCTGCAGGCGCTGCATCAGGCGTGGCGCCAGCAGGTATTCGACGAATTCGGGCGTCATGATCGCGAATGCGGCACGGGCGGTGGCGGGTACGAAGGCTTCCGGCCGGCGGGTCAGATGCTCGGCGGCGGCCAGCAGCTCGCGCACCTGCCCCTCGATCTCGACGGCGCGGCTGGTGGGCGTCATCTGGCCGTGTCCCTTGAGCAGAAGCGGGTCGCCGAAGATGCGCCGCAGCCGGCCCAGCGCATGGCTCATCGCGGGCTGGCTCAGCTCCATGCGCTCGGCGGCGCGCGACACGCTGCGCTCGGCCATCAGCGCCTCGAAGCAGCGCAGCAGGCGCATGTCCAGCGTTTGGCTATTCATTAGATGAATGACACTTATCCATTAATGCTAATGGACTGATTATAGCCCGCGGGTTTACATTGCGGCGACAAGCGGTGGCACAACCGCGCCTTCAGAGGGTCCACTCAAACGGAGGGGAATCATGAGAAGTCTTCGCTTCGCGTTTTTCTGTATCGCGTGGTGCGCCGGCGCGGCAGGCGCCGCCCATGCCGCGCAGGGCTGGCCCACCAAGCCAGTGCGGTTGCTCGTTCCGTTCGCACCCGGCGGCGCCACCGACATCGTCGCGCGCATCCTGGCGCCCGCGCTTTCGGAACGGCTGGGGCAGCAGTTCATCGTGGACAACCGCGCCGGTGCCGCAGGCAATATCGCGGTCGAGATCGCCGCCCGCGCGCAACCCGACGGCCACACCGTCCTCATCAACAACGTGTCCACCGGCGCCATCAACCCGACCGGATTCCGCGCGGTGCTGAAGTTCGACCCGGCGCAGGAGCTCACCGGGGTCATTCTGCTCGCCTCCATTCCCAATGTGATGGTTTCCGGCATGGCGTTCCCGCCCAACACCCTGAAGGAGCTGGTCGAGTACACCCGCGCCCGTCCCGGCCAGATGAATTATTCGAACCCGGTGGGGGCGTATTCGCATCTGGACATGCTGGACTTCTCCAAGCGCACCGGCATGCAGGCGCTGAACGTGCCGTCCAAGGGCGCGGGCTCTTCGATCGCGTCCATCATTGCCGGAGAAATCCATTACTCCTTCCTCAATGCGGCGACCGTCACGCCGCAGATCAGGGCGGGGCGTCTTAAGGCGTTTGCGACGACTGCGCAGCAGCGTCTTCTCGACCTGGCGGAGGTGCCGACCATGGCGGAAGCCGGCTACCCGGGCGTGGGCAGCGTGAACTGGAACGGACTGTTCGTGCCCGCCAGAACGCCGCGCGCCGTGATCGACAGCCTGCACGCCGCGACCACCGAGGTCATGCAGCGGCCGGAAATCCGCGGCGCGTTCGACAAGGCGCGCGTTCCCGTCACGCTCAGCCAGTCTCCCGCGGAATTCCAGGCGTTCGTCAACGCGGAGATCAGGCGCTGGGCGCGCATCCTTGCCGAGAACGACGTCAGGCTGCATTAGGCCGCAGCCGCCACGGTTTTTTTACACCAGCACAAACGGAGCCACAGCAATGACCAGCAAGACCGCCAACGTGTCCCAGCCCCGCAACCACAAGCTCATCATCGAGAAGGACGTGCAGATTCCGATGCGCGACGGGACGATACTCTACGGCGACCTGTTCCGGCCGGACACCGCCGACAAGGTGCCGGTGATCATGAACATCGGCGTCTACCAGAAGGACAAGCTGTGGGTGCCGCCCGCAGACCTCGAGGAAGAGGCCAACCCGTACATGAACTGGGAGACGGTCAATCCGCTGTGGTGGTGCCCGCGCAACTACGCCTGCTTCCGGGTGGATTCGCGCGGCTCCGGAAAATCGCCCGGCAAATCGGAGCCGAGTTCGCATCAGGAGGCGGTGGACACTTACGACGCGATCGAGTGGGTCGCCAAGCGCGAGTGGTGCTCGGGCAGCGTGGGCATGCTCGGCATTTCGTACCATGCGGGCTCGCAGTGGCGCGCCGCCAACCTGCAGCCGCCTTCGCTCAAGGCGATCATGCCGTGGGAAGGGCGCGCCGACCAGTACCGCGACCAGGCCTACCACGGCGGCATTTTCGCGCTGGGATTCATCGGCAACTGGTGGCTCACGCACACCGCGCACAATCTGCTGGGCCGTCCGCGCAGCTACAATCCCGACGCTTTCCACAACGACATGATGTGGAACTACATGCGCAACGATCTTGATTCGCAGTACTGGCGCATGAACAGCGCGCAATGGGACAAGATCACCGTTCCGGTCTACAGCGTCGGCAACTGGGGCGGATTTTCCATGCACCTGCGCGGCAACACCGAGGGCTTCATGTGCGCCGCCTCAAAGCACAAGAAGCTGCGCATACACACCGGCACCCACTTTCATCCCTTCCATTCCGAGGAGGGGCGCATGGACCAGTTGCGCTGGTTCGACTACTGGTTGAAGGGCCTGGACACCGGCATTCTCGACGAGCCGCCGGTGAAGCTGGAGATCCGCAGCGGCGGCAGCCCCAAGCCGTATCCCTTCCGCACCGAGAACGAATGGCCGCTGGCGCGCACCCAATGGACGAAAATGTACCTGCAGATCGAGCGCGCGCCGTCGAGCGAAGCGGAAGCGAGCGAGGGCACGCTGGTCACGACGCCACCCGTGAAAGCGTCCAGCCTCAGCTACCCGGCAAGCGGCGTGACCAAGGCCGGCGTGGCCTCGGGCTCGTCGCTGGCGACCACGCACGGCAACACCGGGCGTACCGGGGTGTCGTTTGAAACCCCGCCGATGAGCGCGGATACCGAAGTCACCGGGCCGCTGGTGCTCAAGCTGTGGGTGGCCAGCACTTCGGAAGACATGGATATCTTTGTGACGATCCGCAACATCGGCACCGACGGCAAGGACGTGTGCGAAGTCGGCCAGCACGGCCAGCCGGTGCCGTGCGTGACCAAGGGCTGGCTGCGCGCCTCGCACCGCAAGCTTGATCCGCAGCGCTCGCTGCCGTATCGGCCGTATCACGCGCATGACGAACGGCTGTGGCTCAAGGCGGGCGAGCCGGTCGAGTGTGAAGTGGAGGTGTGGCCGACATCCATGGTGTTCCGCAAGGGCCACAAGCTGCGCATCGACATCCAGCCGCGCGACGGGGTGGGCAGCGCGCCGTACACGCATTATCACGCGGACTACAATGCCGGCGCGGAAAACACCATATTCGCCGGCGGCGACAAGGCTTCGTACCTGCTGCTGCCGATCATCCCGGCCAGGGGATGATGCTTGCGGCGGCGGTTGGAACCGGCTCAGGGAATCTGGATTTTCCCGCCGCCGGCAAGACCGCCGCCGCCCAGGCCTCCCATCCCCCCCATGCCGCCCTGCGGCACGACGATGGATGAAGAGGCCTGGCGGCGCATTTCCTGCAGCTCCTTGACGGTGCGTTCTATGGCTTCCTTGGCCAGGGCGCCGAATTTTTCGGCGGCCTCGCCCACCGAAGCGGCTTCGATCTCGAAGCTGATGGGCAGCGGCCCCATGTTGGTGTAGATCTGCGCCTCGCCGACGTACACCACGCTGCGCGCGGCGTCGGCCGTGCCGTCGCTTTTGATGGGGCTCAGCATGCGTATGGTGCCGACCTTGCGATCAGTGATGATTTCCTCGCGGTACAGCGCCGCGGCATCCATTTTGGGTTCCGGCGGTTTGTCATTGGGATTCAGGGACATGGTTCACTCGCTCAATATCGTTGATGTAAGTTAGGCAGAAACCACAGGTTATCAGAAAATGCGCGAATTTTTGAGCCTGCGCGCCCGCGCATTTGGTATAAATGGAATAGCCGGCGGGCAGGGGTTGACGGCTGTCCCGGCGACCGCAGCTGTCTTCAGGCGATTTCGGTTTTCATAGGAGAAATGCCGCATGGCTGATATCGACGCGACGACGCAGACCGTGATTCCCCGCGAAGGGCTGATCACGCTCACCCACATCATCTACGGACTGCACGCCTTCAGCGCCCTCACCGGCTTGAGCAGCGCGGCTTTCATCGTCACCGCATTTCTTACCGGCTGGCCGTCGATCATCGCGGTGATCCTCAACTACGTGAAGCGCGATGACGTGCGCGGCACTTTCCTCGATTCGCATTTTTCGTGGCAGATCCGCACCTTCTGGTTCGCGGTGCTGTGGTTCCTGATCGCCTGGCTGATGATCGTGACCATCGTTGGCGTGGTGATCGGATTTCCGCTGATGGTGCTGGTGGGCATCTGGGTGCTCTACCGCATCGTGCGCGGCTGGATCGCGCTGGTCAGCGGCAGGCCGCTACCGATGCCGGCCTGAGCGTATGTCCGTGCGCATCGACAAATGGCTGTGGGCGGCGCGTTTTTTCCGGACGCGCGCAGCAGCGCAGCAGGCGGTGGAGGGCGGCAAGGTGAAATTGAACGGCGAGCGCACCAAGCCGGCGAAGGAACTGCGGGTGGGCGACCGGCTGCTCATTCATGCCGGCGTCTGCGAATGGGAGATCGCGGTGGAGCGGCTGTCGGCGCTGCGCGGTTCGGCTGCAGTTGCGCGCGGCCTGTACGCCGAGAGCGAAACGAGCCGTGAAAAGCGCGCGGCACAAGCGGCGCTGCGCAAATTCGCCGCCGATCCCGGCCGGGAACGCCACGGACGACCGACCAAGCGCGAGCGAAGACAACTCGAACGCTGGCGCGAAGTCGGATAAAATATTGAATTAAATCAATAAGATATACAAATTCGCGTCAGTCGACGCCAAGATATGAACCGCAGTCGTGGCTAGGCGCGCTGCGCGCCCGGCTTGCCGTCCTCGACCGCGTAGCGCACCAGGCTTCTGATGCCCGATTGCGGATTTCTGACATCGTCCAGCGTGCGCAGATGCGCGATGCAGCGTTGCGCGGACAATTCCATCACGGTATAGCCGCGGCGCGTGCCGTTGGCATAACGGATGTGCGGATTCTCGGCGAGCACCGCTTCCAGGCGTTTTTGCGCCGGGCCCTGAGAAGTGATCGAGGTGCCGACGAATTCCGTTGCGATGACCGGCGCGCGCGCGTCGTCGAAATCGGGCTTGAGGTCGGCCACGGCCGACAAGTGCACATCGCCGCCGATCACCAGCGGATTGGTGATGCGTTTTTCCGCGATGAACTGCAGCAGCCGCCGGCGCGCCGCCGGATAGCCGTCCCAGCCGTCTGTCCAGAACTCCTGCCCGTCGCCCGGCCGGCGGTCGGCCTGCGCCATCATGGTCTGCTGCGCGATCACGTTCCAGCGCGCCTGCGATGACCCCAGCCCGTCGTGCAGCCATTTTTCCTGTGCGCTGCCGAGCAGGGTGAGGCCGGCATCGAGGCGCTGCGGGCATTCTGCGGCGTCGATCACGTTGCTGCCGCCGCGCCCGGGACGCGGGCAGACCTGGTGCGAGCGGTGCTGCCGGGTATCGAGCACGTTGAACTGCGCAAGCCTGCCGAAAGCGACACGGGCGTAAAGACCCATGTCAGGGCCGCGCGGCCGCGCGGCCGCAGGCAAAGGCATGTGCTCGTAGTACGCCTGATAGGCGGCCGCGCGGCGCTGCAGGAAACTGCCCGGCGGGTCCAGGCGCTGCGAGCGGTCGTTGGCGTAATCGTTCTGCACCTCGTGGTCGTCCCAGGTCACCAGCCACGGGAAGGCGGCGTGCGCCGCCTGCAGGTCGGCATCGCCTTTGTACAGCGCGTAGCGGTTGCGATACTCGGCCAGCGTTGTCGGCTCGGGACTGTTGTGGGCGCGCACGTGGTCGCGCTCCCACGACGATTCGTAAACATAGTCGCCAAGATGGATGACCAGATCGAGGTCTTCGGCCGCCATGTGGCGGTAAGCCGCGTAATAGCCCTGCTCGTACTGCTGGCAGGAAGCGAAGGCAAAGCGCAACTGGCCGGCGGCAGCATCGGCGGCGGGCGCGGTGCGCGTCCGGCCCGGAGGACTCGTTTCGCCGCCGGCGTGAAAGCGGTACCAGTACCAGCGCGCAGGTTCGAGTCCGCGGACTTCCACGTGTACCGAATGCGCCAGTTCGGGAACGGCGATTTCCCGGCCGCGGCGCATGATGTTGCGGAACGCCTCATCCGTCGCGATTTCCCAGCCGACTTCGACTGCTGCCTGCGGCATGCCGCCGCCCGTCAGCGGCTGGGGCGCAAGCCGTGTCCACAGCACGGCGCCGTCAGGCTGCGGATAGCCCGAGGCCACGCCGAGCGTGAACGGATTGTGGGTGAAGCGGGGCTGCGCCAGCACGCGCGCCAATGGCATGGCAAGCGTGGCGGCGAGGCCGGCGGCGGAAGCGAGAAAAGCGCGGCGTGAAAGCGGCATGGCGCACACTATAACGCGCAGGCATTGCAGCGTGCCGACAGTCCGTATAATTGCGTTGTCGCGATCAGGGCAGGGCACATCAGGGCAAGGCATATCGGGCCATGAAAACACTGAACATTATCGGCGCCGGCAGGGTGGGCCGCACGCTCGCCTCGCTGTGGGAGGAAAAGCGCACCTTCGCCATCCAGGATGTGCTCGATCACACGCCACAGGGCGCGGCCTCCGCAGTCGCATTCATCGGCGACGGCCGCGCCGTGAGCCGCATCGAGGACATGCGCGCGGCTGACGCGTGGATGCTGACAACGCCCGACGGCGCAATCGCCGCTTGCTGTGAACAGCTCGCGCAAAGAAAGCTGCTGAAACCGGGCAGCGTGGTTTTCCACTGCAGCGGCGCGCTGGCATCGGCGGTGCTTGCCCCGGCCGTGGCGTGCGGCGCGCTCACCGCCAGCGTGCACCCGCTCAAGAGCTTCGCCGATCCGCGCGATGCGGTGCGCAGCTTCGCCGGCACGTATTGCGCTGCCGAGGGCGGGCGCGTGGCGCTGGACCTGCTGCGTCCTGCGTTCGAGCGCATCGGCGCCGTGGTCTCCGAAATCGAGCCGCGGTTCAAGACGATTTACCACGCGGCAAGCGTGATCGTGTGCAACTACCTGACCGCGCTGCTCGAAACCGGCCTGCGCAGCTACGAGAAGTCGGGCCTGGCGCGCGACACCGCGCTCAAAATGATGGAACCGCTGGTGCGCGAGACCGTGGACAACGTGTTCAAGCTGGGCACGGCGAAGGCCCTGACCGGCCCGATCGCGCGCGGCGACGACGAGGTTGTGGCGCGCCAGCTCGAGGCGCTGGCGGCGTGGGATGCGCATACTGCCGAAATCTACAAAACGCTCGGGGTCGTGGCGCTGCAGCTCGCGCGGGCGCAGGGCGAAGCCGACGCGCAGGCGCTCGAACGTCTGCGGGTGTTGCTCGAAGCCAGGGGTTGAGGGCGCCCGGCAAATTGTGCCCTGCTGCGGGAGCAACAGCTTGGCAGGAAACATGACGAAGCGCAGACACGCTGCGTTCTCACCGCTCCGGGTTTGACGAAAACCGGCTGGAATCCATCCGACCGCACGCAGGTCCGTCGCGAGTCCTGCAGTTTCGCCGGCTATTGATCGTCACCTGACATGGCGCTACGATACAGAACGTTCGTTCTCTAATCAGTGAAATCACGATGCCCCTCAAAACCCTCTCCGGCAGGTATGCCGATCCGCGCAAGGGCCGCGGCGCGGGCATCAATCCCGAGGGCCGATTCGAAAAGGTTTTGCGCGAGGCGTTCGACGACGGCTGGCCGCAGCCGCCTGCTGCGGGAGAGGCGGATGAACCGATTCCGCCGCTCAAAACCCAGGTCACCGTCGAAAACGCGAAGAGCATCATCATGCGCAACGCTTCGCCCGATATTCCTTTCACGCAATCGATCAATCCCTATCAGGGCTGCGAGCACGGCTGCATTTACTGCTATGCACGGCCCAGCCACGCCTACCGCAATCTGTCACCGGGGATTGATTTCGAGACGCGGCTGTTTGCCAAGGGTAATGCGCCCGAACTGCTGCGCGATGAATTGTCGCGCCCCGGTTACCGATGCGAGGTGATCTCGCTCGGCGCCAACACCGATCCGTATCAGCCGATAGAACGCAAATACCGCATCACGCGCGGCATCCTCGAAGTGTGCGCCGAGTTCGGGCAGCCGGTGGGCATCGTCACCAAGAACGCGCTGGTCGAGCGCGATATCGACATCCTGGCGACCATGGCGCAAAAGCATCTGGTCAACGTGTTCGTGTCCTGCAACAACCTCGACCACGGCCTGGCGCGCCGGCTGGAGCCGCGTTGCACGGCCCCGGCACGGCGCCTGCAGGCCATGCGCCACCTCAGCGAGGCCGGCATTCCGGTCGGCGTGCTGGTCGCGCCGGTGATCCCGTTCCTCACCGATCACCAGATCGAGCCCGTGCTGGAGGCGGCATGGGCGCACGGCGCGCGCCAGGCGGGTTACGTGCTGATGCGCCTGCCGTGGGAACTCAAGGATCTGTTCCGCGAGTGGCTGGAACGCAATTATCCGTTGAAGGCCGGGCACGTGATGAGCCGTGTGCACCAGATGCGCGACGGGCGCGACAACGACCCGAATTTCGGCAGCCGCATGCGCGGCACCGGCGAGCTGGCCGAACTGCTGGCGCAACGCTTCCGCTTTGCCTGCAAGCGTCTCGGGTTCAACGCCGAAAAGCGCAATTGCGCCCTGAGCACGGCGCAGTTCCAGGTGCCCGGACGCCAGCAGCAGATGCCGCTTTTCTGAGCCGCAGCTGCACGGCTGCAGCATGCGCGGCGCAAAGCCTGTTAATCTACCCGCTCTTCACGCAGGCACGGAAAATGACGGCAATAAAAATCGGCGTTCTCGACCAGTCTCCCATCATCAGCGGCCACACGCCGGCGCAGGCGGTGCACGAAACCATCCGGCTGGCGCAGGTCGCCGAACAGCTGGGGTATCACCGCTACTGGATGGCCGAGCATCATTCGATTGCCGCGCTCGCTGATCCCTGTCCTGAAATTCTGGTAACGCGGGTGGCGGCGGCGACGTCGGTCATACGGGTGGGCACCGGCGGCATCCTGCTGCCGTACTACAGTCCTTTCAAGGTGGCGGAGCAGTTCCGCATGCTCGAAGCGCTGTATCCCGGGCGCATCGACCTTGGCATCGGGCGCGCGCCGGGCGGCGACCAGGTGACTGCGCTGGCGATGGGCGAGGGCCGCTATCACGGCGCCGAGGAGTTTCCCGAGCAGGTGCAGTATCTCGCCGCCTACCTCGACGACAATCTGCCGGCCGGGCATCCTTTCGCCAAGGTCAAGGCGATGCCCGCCGGAGAAACCGCCCCCCAGATCTGGCTGCTGGGATCTTCCGATTACAGCGGCGCGCTGGCGGCACAACTGGGGCTGCGCTTCGCTTTTGCGCATTTCATCAGCGCGCAGGGCGGCGATGCGGTGATGCGCGATTACCGCGCCCGCTATCAGCCGTCGCAGCGCGAGCCGGCGCCGCAGGCCCTGCTGTGCGTGTTCGTGATCTGCGCTGAAAGCGATGCCGAGGCGGAAAGGCTGGCGACGAGCGTCGACCTGCGGCGGCTCAATATGGACTACGGCGTCAATGCGCCTGTGCCCAATTACCATGAGGCGGCAAATTATCCCTATACCGATGCCGACCGCCGGCGCATCACCCACCACCGCCGGCGCGTGGTGCTGGGCACGCCGGACAAGGTGCGAGAGCGCCTGCTTGCGCTGTGCTCGGACTATGAGGCGGATGAATTGATGGTGATTACCATTACCGGCGACTATGACAGCCGGATAAAGTCGTACACCTTGCTGGCCCAGGCTTTGGGTTTGTGTCAGCGCGCCTAGTGCATGGCGCGTTATTGGAAAGGGCCGGGAATCTGCCGGTCGAAGAGGAGAAGAACCGGATTAAAAAGCGGTTGTTATTCAACATACTAGGAGAAAAAGATGAAAAAGCTGATCGCAGCAATCTGCTTCATGCTGGCAACCTCACCATTGGCCCTGGCACAGGACAAGGCCAAGGACGCAGAAAAGAAGGCCGCCCCGGCAGCCGAGAAATCGGCAAAAACTGATGCACCCAAGAAGGATGCCCCCAAGAAAGAACCCAGCGCCAAGCAAAAAGCCCAGCAGGAACGCATGCAGGCCTGCAATGACAAGGCTGGCGACAAGAAGGGCGATGAGCGCAAGAAATTCATGAGTTCCTGCCTCAAGGGCGAAGATACGGACAAGAAAAAGGCACAGCAGGAAAAGATGAAAACCTGCAACAAGGAAGCCGGCGACAAGAAACTCAAGGGTGACGAGCGCAAGAAATTCATGAGTTCCTGCCTGAAGGGTTAAGCACCCAGTTTCACACCTGGTTTCGCGTTTGCTTACATTTCCGCGGCCGGTTGCGCGGCCGGCGGCTGCAGGGGCATACTTGAAAAAGTATGCCCTTTTTGTTTGTCGACGAGCGGCACCGCTGCCTGCGCTGGCTATGCGGCGTTTTCATGCTTGCCGCGGGAGGAATCATGGGCGCCGGTGCGCAGCACTTCGCTGCACGGGACAATCAGATGGCGCAACGTCTTAAGATGACAGAGGAAATCGCGCGCATGACGCGCGACACGCGGCTGGAAACCGGCCGCGCGGTGCTCGCCGAGCGGACCATGGCGGCAATGGCGAAGGTGCCACGCCACCTTTTCGTGTCGTCCGGCAGCGAGCGCGATGCCTACAGCAACCGGCCGCTGTCCATCGGGCTTGGACAGACTATCTCGCAACCTTTCATCGTGGCGCTGATGACCGATTTGATGGAGCCCGGCCCCGCTGACAAGGTCCTGGAAATCGGCACCGGCTCGGGCTACCAGGCTGCAGTCCTGGCCGAGCTTGCCGGCACTGTCTACACCGTCGAAATCGTCGAGCCGCTGGGGCGGGAGGCCGCTGCCCGCTTCAGGACACTGGGCTACCGCAATATCATCTCGCGCATAGGCGACGGCCATCAGGGCTGGGCCGAGCATGCGCCATTCGATGCCATCATGGTGACTGCCGCGGCGCGCGAACTGCCGGCCGCGTTGATGGCGCAATTAAAACCCGGCGGACGGCTGGTCATTCCCATCGGCATGCCATCAGGCGTGCAGACCCTGTATCTGTACAACAAGGGCGCTGACGGCAGCTGGACCCGGCGCGCGGTGCTGGCTGTGCGCTTCGTACCCCTGACGGGCGAGCCCGGCCGCTAGGACGGGGTTCCGCCCGCAGTCCCTGCGTTCCCCCTGCTTTCAGCCGGGGCGTCACGCGCTTCCCTGATCGCGGTTTCCCCTGCCGGTTCACCCGGCTGCCATCCCGTTCTCCGGCGCACGAATAATGTCAGCTTCATGCAAGCTTGGGGTCAGGGAGTTGCAAGCCTGGGTGTTTACGCTTGCAGCGTTTTTTGAATCGTTCCACAAAGCGGACGATCATGCCGCAGGCAAGGTGCCGCGGTGCAAATCTGGAAATTTAAATTCAGGAGGAGTCAGGCTGTGCAACTGAAAATCAAAAACCAGGAGGATTTCTGGTCGGGGCTGATGTTCATCGGCTTCGGGATACTATCTATCGCGATATCGCGCGACTACCCGATGGGCACTGCGATGCGCATGGGGCCGGGCTACTTCCCCACCTACCTGGGGGCGATCATGGCGCTGCTGGGGGTGATCATCGCGTTGGGCGCGTTCAGGACCACCGGCGAGAAGATCAAGCCCTTTGCCTGGCGCGGGATGATTCTGCTCACCATCGCCTTCACCATCATGGGCTGGGGCATAGACCACGTGGGCTTCGTGCCCTCGCTGTTCGGAATGATTTTTTGCAGCGCGCTGGCCGGCAAGGAATTCAGGCTGGTGGAGGTGCTGGTCATGAGCGTGGTGCTGATCATCGGCTGCATCGCGCTGTTCATCTACGGCTTGGACCTGCCGTTCCCGCTCTTCTGGTGGAGATAACATGGAATCCTTAGCAGAACTGTTTCCCAATTTGATGCTGGGGTTCAGCACGGCGGTGTCGCTGCAGAATCTTTGGTATTGCTTCATCGGAGTATTTATCGGCACGCTGGTTGGGGTGCTGCCGGGCATTGGCCCGCTGGCGGCGATCGCGATGCTGCTGCCGGCGACGTTCAACCTGCCGCCGGTGCCGGCGTTGATCATGCTGGCGGGCATCTACTACGGCACGCAGTATGGCGGCTCGACGACATCCATCCTGGTGAACCTGCCGGGCGAATCGGCTTCGGTGGTGACCTGTCTGGACGGCTACCAGATGGCGAAGAACGGGCGCGCGGGGCCGGCGCTGGCGATTGCCGCGGTGGGCTCGTTCTTTGCCGGCACGGTGGGGACCATCCTGATTGCGCTGTTCGGCCCGCCGCT